>MDSV01223468.1_pt1 | contig 28704 bp, 26 predicted proteins | sample 810851 | NCBI WGS metagenome assembly MDSV01 (sample SAMN05326640, study PRJNA326480) | marine metagenome | isolation source: seawater | place: Atlantic Ocean: North East | collected 2012 | reverse complement strand
TTTTTTTTCTTGTGCTTCTCTAATATTATCTCTATATTTGTTAAACATAGGATCATTTTCATCTAATAAAACACTTACGATTCTGGGACGTTTCACATCCGAAGTTTCATTATCTCCATATTCCTCATACCAACTATCGGTCAGCACCTTATATTGTTGATCGATCTTATCATGGTCGAACCATAATTTTCCAAAAGGAGCAGTTCCAACAACAAAGACTGTTGGGTCGTCATGAGACTCCTGGATTATTATTTTTGCCTCAATAAAATTTCTATGTTCTTCGTCGTTCTCTAAACTCATATTATTATTTTAATTTCACAAGTATCTTTAAACTCTTATCGTTTACTTTTTCAAATTGTAATTCATTATGTCCAACCAAAATAGATTGTTGGACATACTATTTATTTATTATTTTGATTATTAATTTAATATCTGCGAATAGCACGGTAAGCACTCTGTGAACCACTGTTTTCGTTACCACCATTTGAATAATCATTATAATTTCTGTTAACAGCTTGTTGTTTCAAAAATCGAACATAATCGGATGAATCATACACGTATTTTACATTACAAGCAGCCGGGGGAATGTCACTTCCATCACAGTTACTGGTAATAGCTCCAAATCTTCCACGTAACCCATTTAATCCAGGACGGCTCTGGAATGTCTGAGTTGGTCCACCGCACGAGTAATATTTACGAGAAAGAATATCTCCAGCATTGTTTACAGCACGGAAAGGAGTAATAATACGTTTATCTGCGTCCTTTCCACTAATGTAATCAGTATTCCATGCCTCTCTTAAAGTAAATCTGGTAGTAGAATAATTACTTTCGTTATAGGTATCTTGAACTTCTTTGGCAATAAATCCACGAATTCCTCCACCACGGACAGGTTTACCTCCTAAACCTAAAATCATTGAAAAGCCAGGCGAACTTCCACAGCCACTGCTTATAGGATTGTGATAACCAATAGATGTCATTATATATATACAATGGTAAAAAAAAAAGCAGAGTCTATAAAATATTTGATATATATATAATGAACAAACCCGTTCTTTCTCTCATTGCCGCTATTCTTGTTGTATTAGTAGATAGCCTCTACCTGAATTCAGTAAAAGGATATTTTGGAAAACAGATAAAAGATGTTCAGGGAACTCCTATGAAATTAGATATGACAGCTACTATCCTTGCCTACGTATTTATAGTGTTTGGACTAAATTATTTTATTATTGGAAAACGCGCAAGTGTTAAGGACGCCTTCTTGTTAGGTTTAGTTATTTACGGAATTTATGAATTTACTAATAAAGCCATCCTTTCTAAATGGACTTATACCACTGTAATTATGGACACCGTATGGGGTGGAATCTTATTTGCTTCTGTCACTTTCTTAACTTATGAAATTGAGAAACTTTTAAAACTCTAAACTGAAAATTAATCGTTTTTTATGCTGTTTATTGTTTCCTTTTCTAAAAACTCATCGAAGTCAAGAAACGGTGCTGAGTAGTGTTTTGTTCTCTCTATGTGATGGGTTATATGTTTTTTTGGAGATACCAACCAAGCTATCCATGGCAATTCTTCAAACTCTTTACAATGTATTGCCATATTCAATAATGCTATAATAGCAACACTACAAAATAATGAGGCTTCGTTACATGGAATGATTATTGCTCCCATATAAAAGGGAAAAATATAAGCCATTAAAAATTCTCTTTTACTTACAGCGTTCCCAACACTTGGTAACATTAGATTGTCAAATTTATGATGGAAATAATGGGCACCTCTCACGCTATTTGTGGTATGAAACGATTTATGAACCAAATAGTAAAAAACATTGTGAATAAATACTAAAAACAATACAGCCAATGGGTTGGGATGAAATGGTATAAGTCCAGGAGTGCGAACTACATGTGTTACCAAAACACTATAAAAAACTGGAGACATAACACATAAATTAATAATATTGGCATTAATACCTTGATTATATAAATGGATGTCTTCAATACTCATATTAATGTACGAAGGCCGAGAGACAGTTCTATCTAAAACAAAACTAAGGCCAATTACAGTAGATCCTAATACAAAGCCTTTACATAATGAACCAACGTAAATAGACATTGATGATTTTATAATACAAGTATAATTTTATTTCTATTATACTTGCGTTAAATAAGTTTATTCTCACTAATATATAGTATTAATTTCATGACAGATTGCTGTAAATCTGGTCCAAAAACCAAAATATGCACACGAAAATCTGATAAAAAAACATTTACCTTTCCTCGACGTTTTTCAAAAAAACATTGTTTAACTAAAAAAATTAAGGGGTTTACTATGCGCGCATCATGTGCTCCATATAAAGATTGTAAAAAGGGAGGTAAATTTGATAAACATCGAAATATCGAAAAAGATTCATATGAAGATGCTTTGGAAAAACCACAAATGGACTTTCCATTGACAGACGATGCGTTTTTCGAGCAATCTTCTTCTTCCTACGATTTAGATCAAAATCGTCCAGACGTTAGCATTAACTTGGATGATTCAAGCCTTTTTTCAAATCTTCAAGACGACGATATTTCATTATATGGTTTACCAGAAGATCCAGATGAAATTTTGAGTATGCCAATTGAAGCTGATGAATACGATCAATTATTTGAAGCTCCTCCTTCGCCCATCCGTAGACAAAGAGGAGGTAAAAGAAAAACCCGCAAAAATAAAATACAAAGAGGAGGATTACCTGCCGAGGAAGTGAGAAGACGCATCAGGAGAGCAATTTATTATGGCACAACACAAAGAGTAAGGGAGTTAATACAATCTGCTGAAGGTGATTTTGATATTAACGATGAATGGAATGGTGGATTTACACTACTTTCGATAGCAGCTGATAATGGTAGAGCGGATATTGTAAAGGTTTTGCTTCAAAATGGAGCGGATCCGAATAGGGTGGCGGAAATAGATATTGGTAGAAGTTCTTTAAAAGTAGCCGCTATAGGGGGGCATATGGACGTTGTTGAGGTTTTACTTGAAAGTGGGGCAAATGTTAGACAATTAGACCTAAACCAACGTAGTTCAATTTGGTATGCTATAGACAATCAGAATTATGATATTGCTAGGCGGTTAATACGCGAGGCTTTTCGGCAAGCTGTTTATGGAGAAGCAGAAGCATATACAGTAGAGAATGCTATACAAGATGGTGTTTTATCAATACCACCTCTAAAAACATATTTTTATGAAAATTATGCGATTTATAATTCAGATAATGTGCCAAACCGACCATTACCTACATTGCCTCCTATATTAAAAGACGAGGCCGCATCATACGTAGGTGGTCAAACCCGCAAAAATAAAATACAAAGAGGAGGAGTGAAATGGTATCCCGATGAAGAATTTGCTAAATCAATAAAAGATGGAGATCTCGAATCTATTCAAGACGATATAAAAAGAGGATTGGACATTAATGTATGGCTTCCAGGTATGACACATAAGCCTATTCATATGGCAGTTTATAAAGGAAATATCGACATTGTAAAATTATTGTTAGATAATGGTGCTTCAATAAATATGGAAGACACTTTTGGATATACACCTCTACATCATGCTGCGAATAGAAAGAAATTGGAAGACCCAAATAGTATGGAAATTAACGCAAAACTAATAGATATAGCCAAACTATTGATAGATCGTGGAACTAAACATTTAGATTCTGGTAATGATGGTACTCCTCTTGACCTAGCTGCTCGTAACGGAGATTTAGAAATGGTTGATTTACTTATAAATAGAGGAGCAAATTTACTTGATTCTGAGAAAGCACTTCACTACGCTTCAGAAAAAGGACATTTACCCATGGTTAAATATTTAGTTGAAAAAGGATACCCAGTAAATAAAATTATTGGAGAAATCTACACGGAAACACCCTTAGATAGGGCAGTAAGTAAAGATCATTACGATGTAGTTAAATATCTTGTTGTTGTGGGGGGAGCAAATATTAATGCTGATACATTGAATAGAATCGGTCATTTTGAACTGAATTCCCCTTCTGATCGACTTGAAATTGCGAAGTTCTTAATACGTAAGGTGGTCAAAGAGGGAAAAGGCGATGTAAGATTAGAAGATATTAAATATTCTCGACCTGTAAGAGAACTTTATATAGAAGCTTTAAACTTACCACAGTTAGAGGGAACAAAAATAGCAAAAGAAATGTCTAAGTTTGAATATAGAGGAGGTAAAAGGAAAACCCGCAAAAATAAAACAACTAAAAAACGGAGGAAAAAACAAACAAAGAAAAATAAAAGAAAAAATTAAATCTTCATTTTCTTTCGATAATTATCTATCTTTTGATAATTTAAAACATCAGAACTTGATTCCTCGTATTCATTATAAGAATCATTACAATCACTGTAATGAGTATTCATATAAGTGAAAAAAAGATCATCTGTAGAAGATTCAGCATATTCTTCATTTGTTGTATTTTCAATAGAAGGAAAACAGATTTGATTAAACTCGAATAATTTATTGTAAGGAATCTTATATTTATCACACCAATACATACATTTTTGAATATTGTGTTTTTGTAATATATCAATTTTTCCCATTTTATTTTTACTTTTCAATAAATTGATAATCTGCGCATACGCATCTAATTTCTGCTGTCCAATGATAATATTTGATTCTTCGATTTTATTTGTAAAATAAGAAAAAATCTTGTTTGCTAACAATGAATCTACAATAATATTATCTTTGTTTTTTTCCAACTCATTGTATACGTTAAGTAAAGACGTATACATGTCTTTTTTAATTCCTCTGTAATTTTTACATATTAAATAACGCTCATCATTAATCACGTTAGAAGTATTAGGTTTTATAATATAACATTTATCAAACATGCCACTAATTATGTAAATTATATCTACAATAGGTTTGTAAACAATCTGGTCAATTTTAATAATTGAATAACCAGACAACGATTGATAATTGTAAATACATAAAATATTTTTAATTAAATATAAAATATACTTGTTCATAGTTTCGTAATCTTTCTCAGGTGTTTCAAAATATATAATATGACATTTGTTTTTTACATTTTCAGGTATATTCAAACCATAAGTTGGGTCTTCTACTTTACTTGATAAATAGCCTAAAAGATTAGATGAACTTTTTGTTTTATCAAACACCATAAGATGATCTTTACAATTAGGTCTATGATATTTTAAAGCATCCCCCAATGATACAGATGACTTACCAAAACATAGTATATTTATTGGTGTTTCTGGAAGTCCCTCATAAATTTTCAAAGTATAATAAATTTCGGTAATATCATAATAAGTTGGAAAACTGGTGTTAATTTTACTAATTGAATTATCAAAGCCAGAAACCACACTAAATAAAAAATCGTAAGTATGTATGACTTGATGTAACATATTTATGGATATACTCTTATTTCCGTCAAGAGATAACTGTTGTTCAAGAATAATATGACTTTCGTTAATGTATTTAACAAGACTGTGAGATATAAAAGGTTTAATTTTGTCTTTACTACAAAATAATGATGGCATAATAGAAATTTGTGTCTCGATTCGAGGTAATATATAATAACTCATTATGAAGGTTATATATTACATGTCAAAATGTTTAAATAAAAATAAACTTAGTTAATTTTCAGAACGCCTACTTTTTACAATAATAAATTCATCACCCGGTTTTTTTGGCATGTTCACGAACCTAACAAACCTATCCTTGCCTTTAATATGAGATTCAGAATGTAATTTTGAAAAATTACACCATTCATGTCTCCATTCACCCGGATAACGCCAATTCATAAAAATATTTATGCCAATTGGTAAGTTATCAGAATAACTCAGTGGTGTAGGTGGAGCTATAACCACCATCCACCTGCTTTTGTCAGTATAAGGATGAACACAATCATTTAATTCAAATTTCCAAAAATTAATAATACGCTCTACCATTTTATACCGATAATCATCTTGATGTATTACACCTATGAACTCATTATTTACAAATTTAAATCTTCCGTCAAAATCAAGAATATTTTTAAGAATATCGTTAGACAAGTTATATAGACATTTCATTTAATTACTTTAACCGATTATTATTTATGTTGTATTTTGATTAATTAGGATGTAGTTGTGTCATCTACAATAATTAGTTTTTTGGATAGTTTTCTCGGTTTTTTCACTTGTTTTGGTTTTTCTTCAGTTTTTGTGGTGCGAATTTCAACTTTATCGTCAACTTCCAAAACTTCAGGATTATGTTCTTTTCGCATTAGTGTTTCCTCACTTTCTTCTGCTTCTTCCAATATAACTTTTTGGGTATTAACAATACGCACCTTTTTATAGACAATATATTTGTTCAAGAAAGATATTTTCTTTTCATATTCGTTCATATTTAATGCATCCTTGTATTGTTCATATTCTCGTTTTTGAGTTGAAGACTTATTTGATAAGGAAGTGAACAAATCGCTGAATAATCCCTCACCATCAGGTAACCCCAGTTCGTTTGCTTCGTCTCGATTTAAAACTTGAAGTCCATAATCTTCCATGATTCTACGTAAATAATCATAGTTAACAAGATATTCTTGAATCGGTTGATTAATAGATTCCTGAAATACATCAATACTGTAACCACAACAGCTTGAATCGTCTTCAAATGAATTGAGTGAGTAACCTTTTTTAATTTCCCATAATTTGGCACCATCTTCATAAATGCTTACACCATCTTCCAGGCTTTTATTTTTTAACATATCGAATACCAGTTTTCCATCATACGCAGTAGCGATGAAATAGCCCCCCAAATGTGTGCACTCTGCGACGTTTCTAACAAAGTTTTGAAGAAGACTAAAGTCTTCAAAGAAGTAATGTAAGGCAAATTGACACGATGTTACATTGAATCCTGAAGCAGCTTTTCCATATTGTTTAATTATTCCTTTTCCAAGTCGTTTTTCATCTTTTCCTCCTTCTCCGAATACGGCCTTTACTATCTGAGCACCTTTCTCTGTTTTCATAGCATTACCGTTACGAATATTCTTCGAGGTATCTCCAATAACAAATAATGAATCTGGAACATATCTATGACTTTTTCTGAAATTTAAATATCTGGCACAAGCACCGTCTACTCTATTTTCAATGTTATCAGGAGATTTATCGATACCCAAAACAAAGGATAATTTGGCATTAGTCCATTTCGAAAAATCTCCTCCTTTTCCACAAGCAAGATCGATTAAAGTGTCTCCTTTTTTGGAAACACATTTTATCAATATAGACTTAATATAATTATGAAACGCTCTAAGTCCTACCATTCTTTTCGAGGCCACAATTCTATTGTAGTAAACATCTTCGTCTACTTCAATATTTGTTATATTTTGTCCAGATGAAATCATAACATCAGTTATGGGATTATGAATAGATTTCCAATTACTTTCAGCGACATGATAAGCGTTTCCAAAATTCATAGTAATACCTTGTCTCAATTCGGTTGTTTTATCGTTTCGAACACGAATAGGAACCCATCTCCATTTTTTTTCATTATTCATTTCATATCTAAATTCTACAATTGTATTATTTTCAAAAACTATTCCATCATCCGCAAACATCTGGAGAACACCAGTATCATCTCTTTTCAACATAATATTACATATTCCCGCTTCAGGATCATATGGGTTTGATGGAACAAATAATACAGGCTTATAATCAAACGAGTCGTCTTTATCTTCAAACTCAGGTAACTTATCTTCATAAATATCTTGACATGGATTTAAATAACCATGTCTTTTTTGATTATATCCACATCGTAATTCAATTGTTTTGAACTGATTCAAATCTGATGTTGATTTTCCAGGTTGGAATATTGGGGTAATTACATCTTCTCCGTTTGATTTTACTGTTGTAACAAGAAAGTCAATAGTGTTAAATTGAGGCGGCTTCCATTTGAAAGAATAATCCCAAGTGGTTTTTGATAATGGCCCTGCTTTTCCAATTTTGTTACTACCTACACCATAATAGGCATGTGTAAATATAAGACCGTCTGTTTCATATTGAAATAGTCCGTTTTTTTCCTTTTCCAAGATATGTTTACATCCTGAAAATATTGGTAATCCATCATCAATTGAACTTCGAATAGTCTCGGGGTAAAATTTTTTAGCCTGGAATATCATTGGGCTTATTTCTCCCTTGATTACAGAGATAGGTTGTAATAATGTTATCATATTGTTTACAATTTTATATCTGTATAATGTTTTTTCGTCATCAACATCCAAATCTAACATGAATCTTTCTTGACGAACGTCAGTTCCATTCATAAAATATGCATCAAATACAGCAAACAAATTTATAAACTGATGATTTTTATTATGAAGAATAAGTTCTCCATCAAATAAAGAATTAAAGCACACCTTGTTTTCTGTAATAGCACCAGTAAAGATAACATCCATATTTGTGCTTATTAAATAAATTTTTCCAGTTGGATCAATGAACATAAGACGTCGTTCTCCATCAGCTTTGTCTGTTACAACATAATCCTTTCTTATGTTAGGAACATTCATATCATCATTCAATGGCATAATGTTTTCCATTTGAAGAGTGTATGAAGACGGACCAATGAATTTTTTAGAATTTACATATTTTTTTTGAACATATTTTTCTCCTTCGATGAGTTTCATGTATAGCTGAATTGTATCTTTTTGTTCGTAAACGGAAACAGGAAAATTTGTTCCTTGAAGACCCATCAGCACATATTTAATTGATTTACGAAGAGCTACCATAATATCTGGAACACTATTAAATTCTGTTCCAGGTCCTATTCGTGAATTATCTAATTCTATCTCCATTTCATAAACCTCTGGATTATGAAAGACTCCTGATTCTTCGGTTGAATAAGTTTTTTTCATGTTATACCCTTCTTTATGTGAACTTTTTACAATACTCATATCAATATTTACAGGGAAATCAGGATGAGTAAAAGAGACTCGATTAATATAACGAAAAGTTTTTTTCATTTGTAACCAATTTTGTGTTATTCCTCGCACGATGAGACTTGACGCAGAGTAATCTTCTTCCTTTCGATAAGAAACACTAAAATTAAAATCATTGAAATTAACATCAAACACCTTTTCATTGTTTTCATACAACGGAGTCTTTTTGACAAATTTAACTGAAGCCATGTATTGTTCATTGGTAAGTAATTTGGATATATCATTAGTATTACAATATTCTTGAATAGTCCTAAACCCAGTAAGTTCAGTTCGTATTGTAGAATCTTTAAAACGACCACTTTTATCAAGGTGTTCATATCCAATCCGCATCAAATAATATCCTTCTTCATATCTCGATACAAATCCTAATGATTTTAGTTTTCGAATTACATTATCGTAATCAACCTTGGTATATGGTTTTACCCCTTTTGTGCCAAATTTAATCTCCAATTCATTATTTAATGTCATACTTTTCACATAAGGCTCGGACTTGTAATATTTGGAAACCAGCTTTTCAAATAAAACTGGATTTTTCTTACCATCTTCATTGTTCCCTGGCTTTTTGGTAGAGTTTTGAGTCTTTTCTTTGGTTGTCATAGTTTAATATAATAATACTTGATATTTTTATATTATAGTTCATTTTTTACTTTAATTATACGCATATCGTCTTCACAAGCTCCTCATACAAATTCTTTTTTCGTTTGTTACCCTCAACATCTATGTTCAATTTATTACAAAGAACGACCAATTCTTCTAATTTATAAGAAGTCATAGCTTTCAAAGGTTTAGAAATATTAGTCACTTCATGTTTTGTATTTCTTATTTCAATAAGAGAACAATTTTCAACATATCCATATTTTTCTGGGTACGACTTTTTCACTATTAATGGAGTCGGTATTGATTCATAATTGTTTTCATCATCTTCGATGTTAATTGGATGATAACATCTGTTAAATAAATAAACACACGATAAGTCTTTAATTATACACATGGCTTCAAAAGTCTTAAGGTCTATAGTTTTTTCATTAAGAAGTGAATTTTCAATGTGTGAAATGGGGCCTAATTTTCTTTCTTTTATAATGGATTTAATATTATTTTGCCTGAATATTTCTATAAAATCAATTTTAATTTTCTTTTCTACGACAATATTTCTACTGTGAAGACCATTATATTTATCAATTCCATAAGCTAAAATATAAAAACACCAAAATAAAGTATCCTTTTCCTCAGGAACAAAAATTTCACTTGAACTATTATTTTTATTTATTTCTTGTTTTGTATTGTCTTGTTCTTTGTTTGAGGTTTCAGAAATAGGAATAGTTGGAACTTTCTCCTGTGTAACGAGAACTTTTTGCTTTTTCAAAAAGGTAGTATCAATATATCCACTTCGTGCAATTTTATCCATAACAGTGTGTGTTAACATATACTGGTCCAAATCATGAATATTAAGTTGAGTCATAATTTACTTCCGATTATGCTTTTATATCATTAAGAAAAATATATATTTTTGATATCTTCTTTCTGTTTTTCGTCTTGGTTTAACGTCTTCTCTTGGGTATTTACATATTGAATATATGCTGTTAATTCTTCAAGAACATTTTCATTCAAATCTGATAAATTAACATGAATACCATATCTATTTTCATTTACAATAACATCGGTATGTTTGTTCAAAATACGTAATATTTCTATTTGATTAAATTTTGTCATTTTTTCAATATTGTTTCGTATACTTACCAAATCCATATTATACTATACAAATTACAATATGGATGTTTTTATATTGTTTGAAAATGTCAATCCAATAATTTAAGAGTAGGTTTTTGTTTTTTGTTATCCTTATCCTTTTCAATAACAAGTTCTCCAATTATAGATATTTGTTTATCATTCAATTCAAAACGCTGTCCTAAAACTTTAATTTGAAAGGTGTCTTCTTCATTAATGTTATTAAAGTTGGTCATGGAACTATGATGGTCTCTTGCTATAAAACAAACGATTGGACTTGGTGTCTCGTCAGCGCTATCTGCTCGAATACCAGCCTTGGTGATATTTTTGGCAACGCAGTTTATAATCATACCTTCAACCGGTGAACAAACTTCACATTCTACAATAACATCAAATCGAATCTTTTCGCTTGATACTATTCCACTGGAGTAAGATACAATTTTTGTAGAATTAACTTTTACAAACCCTTCAACAATACATTTACCTTCAATAGAATTTTTTACTTTCTTTTCAATAACGCTTTTGAGTTGTTTACCAATATATTTTATTTCTAATGTTATTGTTTTTGTTAGAAGACATGTAGTGTATATTCCACTAAGTTTATCCTCCTTTTTTTTTCCACTTCTTTTTTGCTTTTGAGCTTCCATATCTATGTGTATATACAATTCCTTTATTTTTATTTTCATTTTCATTTATTTATAAATTGTACATTTTCGCAGTATCTGGATTTACAAACCAAATTTTCTCTGGTTTGGTTTCATTAAAATGTCTCATAAGTAGTTCTTGTAAACAACACAATCCAATATCGGTCAACGGTTTAACAGATTCCTTGGTAAATATTTCAGAAGCAACTAATCCATTCAAAATATTTATATTTTTTGATTTTGTAGTTTGTTGACACGTGGTTCCATGGGATCGTTTATTGGTAGCATCCTTTACTTTAAACACCAAATTGGCTATGAGACCAAGTTGTTTATTAAACTTTTTAATATTAACAGTATATTTCTCAGTAATAGCTTTGGATAAATCTCTTTCATCTTCGGGTAATGCGTCTTTCCACATGTCATTTCTCTTGTCAAAAACAAGAATATGTCTAATATTTCCATCATAGAATATAATGCTTGAAAGATATTTTTCAATAATTAAAAATTTGTCGAAATATAATTTTATTTGAAATTCAACAGTTTCTTCTTCCGTTTCTTTTAATGATGTTACATAATTTAATAATTCTATTTTTTCATTATAAGGTAATGTATCTATTGAATGATAAATAACAAACTTTTTTAAATCTTCAATATTGATTAACAAAAGATCATTAATTTTTTTCATGGCCATTCCCATGAATTTGTAAAAATCCTTTTCTGTTTTATCAGTTGTAGAAGAATTTGTATATTTTAATGCTGTCTCATATTGAATCTTTATATTTTCTAATACCAGTTTTCCTTTGTTCATCTCTATATTTGATTTTAAAACATCTACTTCTTCTGCTTCTATTTTTTTATTTTCTTGTTTTTCCAAATCAACCTTGGCTGTATATCGAGAGTCAACATTTGTTTTATTAGATTTTATTTGTATCGCTACGGGTTTATAATCAATTGGAACAGATCTGTCGTATATGGAAGCATTTTTATTGGTCAACTCCAAAGGTTGAAAAAGGTAATATTCCCCTATGTTAATCAGCTTTCCTTGACGATTGTATTTGTCCATAATTATTTCAGAAGCATCAGTTATTAAATGGGTTAATGCCGCATAAATTTCAACATGAGGATAGGCTTTTGGATAATTAAGTTTGGCCATTAAATCTGACTTTTTATAAAAAAAGGATTCCTTCATTAAGTTCTTTACTTTTTGAATTATTTTTTCTGAATTAATCATTATGTATCCCTCGTCATAAGTGCTGTGTTTAATATCTTCATCAGTTATCAATTTATTAGGAACGCATTTTATTGAACAAGACTCCATATAATCACACATAGCACTATAAGACATATCTCCAACTTCAAATTCATCAATCATTTGTCCATCGGATAATTCTTGCTGCACTTTCATATTCATATTTTCCTGAGCAAAATTATTTTGCTGAGTATTTAATAAACAATCAACAGCTGATTCTTTGAGAACTCGGGTTACTTCTCCAATTTGTCTTGCTTTGTATTCAGCTAATCTATAAATATATAAGTCGGTCGCTTCCACATCGATGTCTTTCAACATGGTTCCGTGTAAAAATATTTCTACGTTTCTCTTCTCAAAAGGTAATTTTTGATGACTAAAACTTCTTACTGCGCGACCAATAATTTGTTCTATCCTACTCATAGTATACCATGGCTCTAAAATATGAACTTGGCGAATGTTTTTTAAATCAATACCTTCAGAAGCAGCCTTTGAAATAAGAACTACTTTTGCCATTTTTCCATTTACATTATTTTCACCTGTTAACAGATTTATCTCATCAACATTGTTTGGAGATAATCTGGGGTCACCTGTTATAAAAGCATATTTAACTGGTGAAAATGATTCTGATTCACTTTCTTCTTTAGTCTTCATTGACATAAAATCAACTGGACTCACAGATGAATTTTCAAATAAAGAATTTCCAATAGCTCTTGTAAAACCCATTTCTTCCAAGGCTAAAGCCATAGGAATAAGACCAGAATCTAACCATTGCGAATAAATTAACACAATTCCTTCTGAATTAACAATAGAATCACAGACTGATTTAATTTTGGTGCTATATTTTCCTATTTCATCTGGTGAAAAAATACGTCCGTATTTGGATGATTTATATGAAAATAAACCTTTCATCTTGGGATTTTGTGTATCAACAAAATTCATTATTCTTTCCAATCCCTTTTTTCCTGTCAGTGAAGAGGTATCAACATAAATTTCTTCATTTTCTCCTCCCTTTTGAAGTTCATCGTATTCCTCGCTTGGAATAGATACTTCACTTGATGGCTTTTCTGTTAAATCAATTTTGACTTCTTCTTCTTCATCAACTTGAATTGACGGTTTTTGTTGAATCGTATCTTTTAACGTAAATTTTTCATCATTATCCATTTCATTTGTAGCTTCCACTTTTTCTTCATCATTTTCATCCTCATCCTTTTCTAATTCTTCGTCAATTGAATATATTTCCTTGCGAACATTATCTAAATTAGATGCATAATCTTCCACACCATCTGCTGGATAAGTCATAATTAAAGCTTCAAGGGGAATTTGTAGTAATGTATAATTAAAACTATTCAAATTTTCAAATTTGCTCATTATATCATTGTTACCATCATTTTCATTACTAAGCCTCTGTTTTAGACTTTCTATCATAATGTTGTAAACATAATCTTGATATTTAGATATTTCAGAAATATAAATTGTCTTTTTCAGAGAACGAAGACGCTCTGTGGCTGGAATATATTTTCCATTCATTTGGTATGAAGGATATTTTAATTGATTAAAACTATGTTTGGGGCTAAAAATATTTGGATAAACACGAAACGGAAAGGTGTATGGATTTTCACCCCGCACATAAGAAACGTATCCAGTTGCCTTTGCCCTAAGTAATTCTTCTCCATTTTTTTTAAATTTACCCTTATTATCAAATATATCTTTAATAAAAATTTTTCCTCTTCTATCATTTATATTCATCAAATTCAACAACCAAATTATTTCCCGAACACTGTTATACATGGGTGTTGCTGATAAAAGTAGTAATCGAATATTATCAACGTTCTCTACCAATTTGGTTAGTTGATCTGCCACTTTTTTATTAGCATTATCTTGGGTCGTTCTAATATTATGAACCTCGTCTATTACAATCATTCTATTAGAAAACTCTGACTGTAAATTACGTATTATTTGTTTTTCTGTTATGTTAGGATTTTCAGTTCCCGAAACTTTATTAATATAATTTGAAAACCCTTCATAACCACGAAATAAATAAGATTTGTCAATTAAGTTTTTTATTTGCGAAATAATTTTATCTTTTGAAATTCCAGGAACATTAGTTGGGTTGATTTCTTTTAAAAATTTGTCGCCAAGACAACCATCCATTTTCCAAACTCCATTTACTGATTTTAATTTTCTTTCATCAAAAAGTTGTAATTTGAAGTTTTCTTGAACATTTGGAGACGCTACAATAATAATTCTTTTTGTTATCCCTACATCTCTCAAGTATGTTCGCATTTCTTCGGTAACACCAATAGCACTACAAGTTTTTCCTGTTCCTAATTGATGATAGAGTAACAAACTATTATAGGGTGTTTGAAAAGACAAATAATTCTTAATAAACATTTGATGAGGAGCCAACTCAAAAGGTGCTACGCTTAATTCATCAGCACGAGACTTTATGTCGTGAAGAGCTCCATCATATTGATAATCGTGAAACTCTTTTTTGGAAGCTAATTTTACATTAAACTCTGGATCATTTAAATTGGGATATAAATTTTCATTTTCATCAGGATGTTCTCTAAGGTATTCACGTTCTAAAATCTCTTTTTTCAATAAAAGCTTATTACATTTTTTTGAGTATAAATTAGATTCTTCGTCACATTTTTCATCCTTAAATGATTGTATTAATGTATCTTCCATGTGTGTATTATATATTATAAATATAATCTATATTCTTGTAACATGTTATAAATATTTACAATTATCTTTTTTTTTTCTAAATTATAAGGTCGAATACTGTTTAAGCAGTCCAAATATAATTTCCATTCTAACTTAGATACCTCACTTTTTTGAAAATTATTCATATCTTCATCGACAATTGGTGAATTCATGTATGCTAAAAAATATTTATGTTTATATGATCTGTTATTGGAACCAATATATATTTCTTCAAATGGCATTACATTTTCAATTATATTTATTGATTCTTTAGCATACCCTGTTTCCTCTTCAAATTCACGTAATGCGCAATCAATATCTTTTTCTTGTGCGTTTCTTCTTCCTTTTGGAAATTCCCATTCAGTTTCTTCCCAGTTCGTTTTACTATTATCAAGGATATCTGAAAGTCTATATGTTTTAGAATTGATTACCAAACCTTTTGTTATGGCATCAAATTTTTTAGATGAAATAGCTTCCTCTCCCTTGAATTGATTTCCACCTGATCCACCCCACATTTGCTTCCATAAGGAATCAAACGGTTGAGTTTTAATTCGTTCCTTTTCAATTGTTGACATTTCATCAACTGTATTTTGTAATTGTTCAATATTGTATGGAGAATACTTTCCTCGTATAAAATCTATATACCCAAATGTATCTTTTCGTCGAATCATTAAAAATTTTAATTCTTTATTTTGATAAGTAAATAATATAATTCCATAACTTGTTATTGGTAACTTACAATGATGGAATGAATGACCTTGCTTACCACAATTATTACATACATTAACTATTTTACTCATTTGGGAACTATATGTTCATCCTATAACCTTTTTATATTTATTTTACTATAATGGGTTTAGATCCAAATGTATGGGGACCACATTATTGGTTTTTCCTTCATACTATAGCGCTAAATTATCCACGTTATCCAAATAGTGTTACAAAAAGAAAATATTATGATTTGATTCAAAACTTACATCTATTTATTCCAGTGGAACAACATGCTAATGACTTTAATAAATTAATTACAAAATATCCCATATCACCCTATCTCGATAATAGAGACTCTTTTATACGATGGATTCATTTCATTCACAATAAAATAAACGAGAAATTAGAAAAACCTAAAATCTCAATGAGTAAATTTTATATGAATTATTATGAAGCGTATAAAACCAAAGAAGAAACCTTTACTGAATACTATAAACTAAAGGGAAGGCTTTTTTATTTTTTTATAATATTTGTCTTATTGATTATCATCTATTATTTGTATGATAAATAAAATTTAATTTTATATATGTTTAATTTTTATGTTCACATAATGTAACATGAATCATAAAAATAAAACTAAAAAAAGAAATAACAAATTAGGAAAGAAAACAAGAAAGGGAGGAAAAGTTATTGGAAGTGGAGGGTTTGGGTGTGTATTTAGACCCGCATTGAAATGTAGTAAAAAAAGAAATAGGGGAGCAAATATGGTTTCTAAGCTTATGACAAAACGCCATGCTAAAAAGGAATATTCTACTATTAAAAAAATAAAAAAAAAACTCAGTGTAATTCCTCAATACAGTAACCATTTTTTAATTAATAATGTGTCTTCTTGTTCTCCAGCTCCTCTTACCGAGTCGGACCTATCTAATTTCGATGAAAAATGTAAAGTAATGAAAAAATACGATGATATTACCAAGCAAAACGTAAATGAAAACCTTAAAAAACTAAAATCATTAAATTTACCCGACGGAGGTGTTAGTTTATCAACTTATTATGGTAATATGAAAACAGAATCAGATTTTGACTACATTAATAAACAATTAATAGAATTATTGAAAAATGGAATACTTCCTATGAATGAATTAGGAGTTTATCACGGAGACGTTAAAGAAGGAAACATTCTTTTTAATCTTCATACCCACAGAATTGGATTAATTGATTGGGGTCTTTCATTTTCAACAAATTCAAAAAATGCCAAAATTCCAAAACTTTTAAAGAACAAACCTCTCCAGTATAATCTTCCATTTTCAATAATATTATTTAACTCTACGTTTGATAAGTTATACAAAGAATTTCTAAAAACACATACCTCGAATCAAAAAAGCAGTTTAAGAATATTTATTACAGATTATATAGATACATGGATTGATAAAAGAGGCGAAGGTCATCTTGAAGTTATAGAAGATGTATGGTCAAAAGTATCTAATCAAAAGAATATTGACGTGATACAAACTTACATTGTTCCCTATTTAACGGATATTTTGATAGAATTTACTTATAATGGGAAATTCAATAAAAGATATTACTTTAATACTATATTTTTACCTAACCTGGATATTTGGGGTTTTTTGATGTCTTACTCTTCAGTCCTTGAACATGATACATTTCAAAAAGGTAAATTTATATCAAAACTATATATGGATTATTTAATTTCAACACCAATTGAAAGGATAAATCCATCAGAAGTAATTTCATCACTGAATATGTAAAAACTCTAAAAAAACAATATTTTTTAGAATTATGTTTATTATTTTAAATAGTCGACCTGATAGACTTGGCTCTAATTTAACATGGTATATTATGCAGATTGTTTATGCCCATTACAAAAAATATTTCATTCATTATCATAATGATTCTCCATTTAGTTCAAGTTTATTTGTTCAAGCTATGATAGATTACATTGAAAAATACAATTATAACCTGGGCGAAACTTTGGGTAATCATGATCATTTATTTACTGAATCTTTTATTGAAGAAAGTCAACAAGATTGGCCTGGGAATAATATGATTGTATGTAATGAAATCCACAGTGATTTATTAAGTTATTTTAAAGAACATATTTATCCTGAATTTAGTAAACTATTAGCATTGAGAGTTACAAGAAACGATGCTGTTTATAGAAATGTTGTAGTAATTCCATTCAATAAAACAATAGCTGTTCATTTAAGGTTAGATGATGTTGTTGAAAGAAGAGATTATAACGGCATATTTTCAAGTCAATATTATAGAGAGAAAATAGAAAGTGGAAAAATAAATATAGATTTAGAAGACGAAAGACTTTTTTTCAAACGAAAAGGTATTGATATACAAGGCTGGAACAGAGAATACAATGAGTATGATTGTCAAGCCCCTTTGCCAGAACATAAGGTTGAATTTTACATTCAAATGGCCAAGAAAAAATATCCCAATCATCAAGTTTTACTGGTTACTTCGCCTAATAGTAAAACCACCCTTCCATACAAGGTTATTCAGAGTCCCAATACAGATACAGATTTATTAATCTTATCCAAAGCCGACGTTCTTATATGTTCAAGAAGCTTGTTTTGTTTTACTTCTGTGTATTTCAGCAAAGCTTCTGAAATATTTTTACCAATGTGGGGACATGTGGCTGGAACTGGCCTTACAAGTTATTATGATAACAATACTAATATAACTTACATTTATTGAATATGAGTATTTTCTCGAGTAAATATATTAGAACAAATGAGAGTTGAATTAGTAATTGTTTTAGTTACAGGATTTATGATATTCAATACATATCATGACAATAAATATACAAAAATGTTATATTCAGGTAAAAAATATTATAAAATGGCCTTTTATGGTTTTCTTGGGCTTGGAGTTTATTTATTAATGAAAAGAAATCCAGCTGAATGTAAAAATATGCTTCATCATGCTAATAGAGTAGTTAGATATATGCCTATAAGTAAACAAAATTTAAATATGATAAATCCAATTCTTGACTTTACAACAGGACATCCCAACGATTATCATGGTGGAGATCAAACTGGAAGATTTATGAACTCATTTAATAACGTAAATCATATGAGTGAACAAAGAATATTAAATTCTGGGAAAAAAGCAACCAAACGTTCTGTTAGTGAGACAAAAAAGAAATATGTAGCATCACAGCAAAATTGGAAATGTAAAGACTGTCAAACTCAACTAACCGCATGGTTTGAAGTTGACCATGTTCAGCGTTTAGAACATGGAGGAAGTAATGAAGTGGGTAATTTAGTTGCGTTATGTCGGGAATGTCATGGTAAAAAAACAGCCATGGAAAACATGTAAATGTTAGTAACAATAATATTGATTTTTATCATTTTATTATTGTTATATATTAAGTATCATGGATCAAAATACAGAAAATGTAAGCATAAAGAAGGACGACAAAAGCTTACTCAATATTAGTCCCCAAGGAATAGCAATTCTTGTTTTAATCGCTCTTATGATTTTCTTACAAAGGGTCAACCCGTTTCTTAAATTTACAAGAACAATCTTGAAAGCACAAAGGTATTTATATATAACTTTATTTGTTCTTTTTTTAGTTGTGGTCTCTTTATTTTACGCATATGACCCATTCGGTCTCGTCAAACCATATTGGCAATGGTTTACACCAGTTATTATATTTTTTGGTGTTTTTTTGTTAGCAGTTATTTTCTGGTATACATATGAATTTACTGATAGTGATGTTTTCCAATCGAGAGAAGACTCCAAACCAAAACCTATTCAGAGTTTTTTTATTAAATTAGCTATTATCCTTGGAACATTTGGCATGGTTATTGCTCTTGTATCTTGGGTTATAATAAATGCTAATAAACTATCAGGTGCTCCAGGATATATTGCTTCTCTCATTGTTAATATTTTACTTATTATAGCTATTTTAGGATTTGTTTGGAATGTGTTAAGTAAAAGTTCTATTTTACAAAGTTCACCTTACACCAGACTTATCGTTAATTTCATTTTATATATTCCTTGTATCTTTGTGAATATAATAGATGCTTTGGTTAAAGCTTATTATAACGAGAAACAAGAAACTAAAAGAGCTGATATTGTAGCAAGTATCATTATAGTTATTATTTTCACTTTATACTTCATAATACCATACGTAATTCAAACGGTTTATCGTTTCCTACAAGGGGGGAAACTACTATTAAATGAGCCAGTACCTCTATCAAATAAAACACCTCTTGCGGGATATTTGAAATTAAATGATATTCCTGAAGATGAGGATTACATTCCTTTTACTTATAATTATGCCTTATCTACTTGGGTTTATGTTTACGGCACAGGAAATACAAATAGCACATTCAATGAACTTACACCTATTTTAGATTATGGAGGAAAACCTACTATTTACTATAAGGCTTACGATAACACTGTCAGAGTAACAGTCAAACTATCTAATGAAAAGCCCGATTTCTTAGCAGACAATTTAGAAACGGACGAAAACGGAAATGTAATTATATACGAAGCCAAAGATATGAAATTACAAAAATGGAATAACTTCATTATTAATTATCAGGAGGGAGTGATGGATATTTTTTTGAATGGTGATTTAGTAAAATCAGTTAGCAATCTTGTGCCTTACATGTCTATGGATTTATTAAGCGTCGGAAATTCACCAGGCATAAATGGCCAAATATGTAATGTTATGTATTACAATTACGGACTTGATATAGAACGAATTAAATATTTATATAACTCTGTTAAAGACGATACACCTCCTGTTGTGCCATTTTCAGATTCCAATTCAAGTTTGCTGAACTAATTACGGTTTACAAATAACAAGATTATATAAAAAAATATTTTTATATAATATAATGGAGTGGTTATCTATACTTTATGTAATTATAGTACTTGTTTTAATATATATTATCTACCAGTATGCGACCAGTGAAATAAATATGCTGAATAAAAACGTAACAACCGGTAACACAACAGTTACTCTTAATCCTACCGAGTTAAACAGAAAGTTTGACTCTGGTAATTTTACTTATTCTCTCTGGTTCTATATTGAGGACTGGAACTATAGGTATGGAGAAATTAAGGAACTGATTGCTCGTTCCAACACAATTCCCAACACTAATACAACTCAAGAGGGTATGACAACCTTGGGAGAAAGTATGGACGACATCTCCGAAAAACAACCTTGTCCTTTCCTTATGTTATCACCCAAAGAAAACAATATTATCATTGCTGTAACTTGTTATACAAAAGAATCTACCTCTGATGTTGGTGTTGTTCATTATATGGAAATTGCTAATATACCAATTCAAAGATGGTGTAATGTTTTCTTTAGTGTTTTTGGACGCACTTTGGATGTGTATATTGATGGTAAGCTTGTGCGAACTGGTATTTTACCTGGAACCGCCAAAATCACACCTAATGCCAATATTTATTTAACACCTAATGGAGGATTCAAGGGATGGACAAGTAAACTCCAATATTGGAATATGGCTTCCAACCCTCAAGATGCCTGGGATGTTTACAGTGCTGGATATGGAGGAGGACTTCTTGATAATATACTTGGAAAATACAAGGTCAAGGTTGCTCTATTAACAGATAATAAGGAAACTGCCCAATTTGTATTTTAAGCAAAAAGAGTGAAAGAAGAGAGAACTGTAAAAATCAAATAATAAGGGGAAGTTAATGACATAATACTTATCTTACGTCATTAATTTATTCGTAGTATATATATAATATGGATCTATTTAGTGGCAATGATAACAATCAGTTCTCGTTAGAAAGGGTGCAAAACGGAACAAAAGAATTTTTAGAATCAAATAGCATGATTGCTCGTTTGTCATTTATTTTACTATTGCTTCTTGTTTTTATTGTTTTATTACGAATTGGTGTTAATCTGTTAACTTGGTATTATTCTCCTGGCAAAAATGTTCATTTTATGGATGGTATGATTTCTGGAAATCAGCAAATGAGGTTTATGCAGGATCCCGCCGTTGATGGTGCTCAAACAATTGTTCGCTCAGAAAACGAAGATCAAGGTATCGAGTTTACATGGTCTGTCTGGATATATATTGAAGATATAGCAGCTGGAGCAGGAAAATATAGACACATTTTCCACAAAGGAGATAATCCTGAAAAAGTTGGCGACGATGGAAAAATTTATCCTAACAATGCTCCTGGTTTATATTTGGCTCCTAATACCAATAATTTATATGTAGTGATGAATACATACAATAACTATAATGAAGAAATTATGATTCCTAATGTGCCTCTTCAAAAATGGGTTAATGTTATTATTCGTCTTAAAAACACTACTTTGGATACTTATGTAAATGGTATTATTTCCCAAAGTGTAGTCCTTGATGGTGTTCCTAAACAGAACTTTGGTGACGTTTGGGTGGCTTCGAATGGTGGATTCAGTGGATATATTTCTAATTTATGGTATTACGCAGAAGCTATTGGTGCTTCTGAAATAGCATCTATTAATCGCAAGGGACCTAATAGAAAGATGATGGGTGCTAATGGTATGGAAGATAAAAAGAGAGATTTCTTGTCGCTCAGATGGTATTTTTATGGAAATAGAGATATGTATAACCCATAAATCGTAAGAAACGACAAAACTGTATAATATTTACTTTCTATGAAAGAAATATTATATGCTATTATACTAACAATGTCATGTTTTAATCCAAGTGGTCAACCTCCTCAGCCTCCCCGGGTTTGGTCTCGTGTTCAGAATAGATGCTCTACTCAGGTAGTGTCGGACCCGAACCCTAATGTATTTTTTCCTATAACCAATCAAATATTACCAATTCAAGTAGCTGCTGAAAAATATCGAATGATTGAGAAAGGAAATGTTCTTCAATACAAAAAGAATAGCAGCAACCTCACCAAACAACAAAGATATGCCAGAATAGTATCAGGAACATGGAATATCCGAAACAAAACCTTGGCTACTCAAGGACAGAATTTTACTGATCCAAACACACGTAAGTTTGCCAGAGTTAACTATCAAACAATTTTTGCTGATAATGGTGCTAATGCTGGTCTTCTACCAGTTACTTGTCCAGAACCTGTTGTGATTCCAATACCTGAAAAACTTCCTCCAAATCTGGGAACACCTTCTCCACCACCAACACCAACCCCACAACCTGTGAATCCTAACGTAGGTCCAAATACTGAACTTGATCCTAATTATCCATCCCTTTGCCCACAATATGTAGATCCAGCAGATTATGTCCAGCCTCCACCTGTAATTGAAATAAGTAACCAACTACCTCCTCGTGCAGTTAATCAATGGCCAGCAATGATTTTACCTGAAATTCGTCCATCTTTACCTACACCGGCAAGAGATGTCATTGCCAACGGTGGAAATTTCATATGTGCTCCTGATAATATATGTCCAACACCTGAGTCAAGTCAAAGACAATTCTTTAAATCAAATAATTGTAATCCTACAACGGATTCTGATGTGCCAGGTTCTATTCAACAATTATGCTATAATCAAAGAAAACACGCTACCTTTTATCCCCGACAAAGACGTGTAATGAGTAATAGTGGTGATAAATTTCCAACAGGATACAAATTTAACAATTAAAGTTATATAGCTATATTTACTCCAGATAAACTTGGTGGCTTTGTCAATTCATATAATGAAAAATTGTGAGGTGTTTCTTCAATTCTTTCATAAGGATATGTATTAGTAGCGGTACAGAATGTATTACATAACATCACTATACCTTTTGAAGGAAAATGTATCACTGTAAATAATTGTGAATTTTTTAATATGTATCTTGGCATGGAATCCATCAAAATTCCAGTAAACGTAATTTTATCTCCATCGGTTTTTATACGTATTGTATCAGCGACTGCACCATTAAAGATTGGATTTGTTTCTGTAATATCTTTTAATCCAAAAATATTTTTACCATCTATTGTATCTATTATGTCGCAATCTATTTCTCGGGGATCGCAACATAGGGTCGCATATGTCGCATTATAAATTTTGATATTATAAAAAGCATCATAATCGCATTTAAGATATTGATAATTACAATTTTCAATTTGACTTTTTTTAAGATCAGTATATTCACCTTCTACACTAACCATATCTGCCGTGTTTTCTTCCTTACGTATACGATTGGTTTGTCTTATTAAGTTTATAAAGCCCTTTTCACGATTACTATAGGCAAGGTATTCTTCATAAGTTATTTTTGCTTGGGGACTCCAATTTTCTTTTAAAATTACTTTTTGCTCCTTATCTAACCTTAATGACTGGTAATAAGGTAAAGTATCGTAAAAAAAGCGATCTTTTATTCTAGGGTCATAAAACTTATGGTATTCGTCTTTTATCTTAAATAATTTTAACGTTTTTTCTATTTTTGTAATGGCATCCCTTTTGTCTTCTCTGTATTTTTTAGATTCTTCATCTTGTTCTTTTTCTTTTTGTAATTGTTCTTCGGTGATAACAGGTGTCTTGCTGCAGCTTTTAGCAAGACTTTTACTTTCTTTGTAAAAATAACCACATAATTTGCTTTCTTGTCTTCTGCTTCTTAGGTGTAACACATCAGGTATTATGTCAGCTTTAGTCCATGCCACTACCATTTTATGCCATTCGCCGCCTGAATATAGATCTAACTCTTCGTTTTTTTTAACAATATTATCCCTCCATTCTTTTTCTTTATACATTTCATCTTTCATCTTTAGATCATCGAAATTGTCAATTAAACGATAACTATCAGTGCACGTAATGAATGTATTATCTGAATCTTCAATTTGGTATTTACATAGATTATAAGGTAATCTATTGATTGGTTCACATTTTACCCAGGCATCACTACTAAAATCAAAATAATACAAATCATTATCATCAAAATTATTGTTGAATCCAACTAATGGTTCAAAGCTACTCATTTGTGTGTTACCATTATCATAATTTTTAAGTGTTTTTTTAATATTAATTAAATATGATTTAGTGATTTATTTACATCATCGGCATAGTCTGTTGAAGAAGTTCGAAATAAACATGGAAATAATCCATGTATACAAGCTTGTATTGACGCACAAAAAAATTTACCACCTAAGTTACATGAAAACATACAGTGCTCTGTGTAAGTCATATTAACTTCTCGGGGATGTCTTAAAAATATAAAATCTATACAAGACATTATATTCCTTACTTAATTTATATAAGTAAAAATTATGGATGTAAAAAATTCTCAAAATGGAGGAATAGGAAATAGTAAAAATGCCTTACGAAAAAGATTTTTAACCTTTTTAGTAGGATGTATTGGGGTTCGTGTTGCTTTGGTAATAATTGCTTATTATTTGAGTTCAAAATATTTACGTATTATGGGTGTTATAGCTTTAATACCAGCAATAGGATTTCTTTACATATATTTAACTGGTTCAAGAGAAACTGGACATGAAGTAGGAGGGGGAAAAATATGGTGGAATTGTCTTCGTCCTGTTCATTCATTGTTATATTTCCTATTCGCCTATAATGCTATATTACAAAATCCTATGTCTTGGAAATTTTTGGCACTTGATGTAACAATAGGATTTATCGCATTTATAGGACACCATTATACTCAAGGAAATTTCCAAAAATTATTTTAAAGATATTTAATAAAGTAAACATGGAAAAACCTTATAACTCAAATCCATGTGATGAATATTTATCTGATAAAGATTATCTTCTACATATGATACCCCATCATCAAGTAGCAATAGATATAAGTTTAGAAATGCAGAAAAAAAGCAAAAATCCAGTTATGCAGGAAATACTTAGAAAACTTATTTGGACACAAAATAGAGAAATCATGATGATGAAAGACATTCTTCATTCTCTACCAGATAAAATTAGTAGAGATGGTTCAGAAATGAACAAAATATATTTAAAAACAACTCTTGACTTAACAAAATTGGCATCAGACCCAAACGCAGAATGTAATCCGGAATTTTTTGATCCAGAACTACATAAAAAACACTTGTCTCACATGAATTTAGATGAAAAATCTTACTTAGAACACATGATTCCCCATCATCAAGTTGCTGTTGATATGAGTAAAACATTATTAAAACATACAGATAATGATTTTATGATTCATCTTGCCTACAGAATTATTAGAAGTCAACAAGACGAAATTAACTATATGAATCAACTATTAAAAAATTTACATGGCTGGTCTTGGAAAAGTGTATTAGTAAATTAAATAAAACCACAATTTACTAATTCTAATTTTAAATTGTTAACAACTCTGATGATTTACCATTAGATCAGTTCTAAGCAAGAACTTCTGTCCTGATATAATTTTATTCCCTTCATGAAATTGTTGTGAATAAAAGAAAGCACCACTACCCATCTTAGGTTTACATACAAACTTTACTGTTGATTTATCTTTTTCATAAAATGTTGTAGACCCCCCTTCAAAATCATCATTTAAAAAAATGTTTAATGTTGCGTAACTCATTCTATTTTTATTATTTTTATCAAAATTGATACCATCTTTGTGAATTCCAAAAAATTGTTTTGGATCATACATGGAAAGTCTTATATGTTCATTCATTCCAGCTGCTATTTTTTTTATTTTCTTTGAAAGATGATGTTTTATCTTTTGATATAATTTATCAGCAATTTCTTTATCATCAAATTGAATACGATAATATTTTCTATGATTATCATCAATATTTTCAATAAGATCTTTTTCTTTAAACATATTCATATATTTTTGACATTCATCAGGTGTTAACAAATTATCTATTTGATAAACAAAGTCCATATGGATTTTGTTTATTAACATATTATAGTTTTAAGTTAAAAATTTTATTTAAAAAGTTCATTAACCTGTTGTGATACTCTAATAAAAGTTGTACACTTTGCCATATTTTTCATACATGAAGCATTAATATATGTGCAGGTGCTTCTTAGTCCTCCAAGATAATCTTGAATGGTATCATTTAAATCTCCTTTATAAGGTATTTTTAATACCCTACCTTCTGAAGCCCTATATTTTTCCATTTTCCCATAATGTGTATGTTGAGCTTTATCAGAACTCATGCCGTGAAAAAATTTATATTTTTTACCGTCAATCTCTTCTATATTTCCAGGATTTTGATCGTGCCCAGCAAATCTTCCTCCAACCATGACAAAATCAGCTCCACCCCCAAATGCTTTTGCCATATCCCCTGGACATGTGATGCCTCCATCCGAAATAATATGACCACCTACTCCGTGAGCAGCGTCAGCACATTCTAATACAGCAGATAATTGGGGCATACCTACACCTGTTTTGAGTCTGGTTGTACAAGCGCTTCCTGGACCGATACCTACTTTAATTACGTCTACTTTACCATTTAATATAAGTTCTTCAACGATTTCTCTTGTCACAACATTTCCTGCCACAATAATTTTATCAGGAAATTCTTTTCTAACCTTTTGACAAAACTCAGCCAAATTCGAAATATAACCATTAGCTATATCAATACAAATCCAATTACATTCGAACCTATTTAATATTTTTTTTAATTTTTCAAAATCTTTATCACTAATTCCTGTAGATACCATAAAATAATTAGGATCCAACCCACAGAAAGCTCTATCACAATTTTGATAATCTTCCAATGTATAAAATTTGTTCAATGCTGTAATAATATTGTATTTTTTTAGACAATTATATACTTCAAATGTCCCAGTGCTATCCATATTGGCTGCTATTATTGGAATTCCTTTCCATTTTTTAGAAGAATATTTAAATTTAAATTCTCTTTCCAGGTCCACTTCGGATCTACTATTTAAGGTTGATCTTTTGGGACGAATTAAAACATTATGAAAATCTAATTTTTCTCCTGATTCTATTTTATTCATTTCACAATATTTTTATGTAATGAGTAATGTTTATATACTTTATTTTAAACCATCTTTATTAAATTAGGCACGTAAATTAGGATTTACACAAACATCGTGTGTTGGGAATATGTCTCCAGACATACATTTGTCTGCTTCTCCTACTTTACTACAAGTCCTATATCCTGAATAAGTCCCAATGAAACACCATCCACTTTTATTGTTTCCTGGTCTCGCTCGAGGAGCACCTGTAAAGACGTCATTTGGTTTAATACCAACTAATTTTTCTCTATCATTTTCATTGTTGGGTTTGGCATTATTTATAGATTTTTTTAGTTGAGATTCTTCTATTTCAATATCTAAATCATCAGCATCTTCGTCTTCAACGCCTTTTGCTTTGGATGAAGGTGTTTCTCCGTTTTTGGATTTTTTTGAAGATGAAACCTTGGAATCAGTTTCAATAGCTACAACTTCTTCAATCTCGCTATCATCTTCTAATGGTTTATTTTGATTTAAGCTTTTATCTATTTCATCTGCTCCTTCATCTATTACTTCAGTTGTTTTTTTGACTCCTTTTACAGCCACTTTTCCTACTTCAGAACTTTCGGCAACTGAACCACCTCCTATCATTTCCATTAAATTGGTAAACATGCTACCTATTTTTTCACCTATTGGGAAAACTATATCTCCAACAGCGTCAGTAGCATTTCCTAAATGTTCGAATACATTAAATCCAGCGTAGTGAGCTCCAACTAAGATGACTATCAATAAGATAAATCCGTACAAAACATAAATATTGCTATCCTGTGGTGGTTCCACA
>MDSV01210371.1_pt1 | contig 28718 bp, 30 predicted proteins | sample 810851 | NCBI WGS metagenome assembly MDSV01 (sample SAMN05326640, study PRJNA326480) | marine metagenome | isolation source: seawater | place: Atlantic Ocean: North East | collected 2012 | reverse complement strand
TTCCTATAGAGCCGTGGTAGACCACCACGTTGATAGGCTGGGTGTGGAAGCGTAGCAATACGTGTAGCTGACCAGTACTAATAGCTCAATTGGCTTGATTTATGCACTGAAAAAGATTTTGTTTATAAAATTTAATATTTTCAATATCAACATCTAGTATAAAAAAAAACTTAGAATACAATAAGTATACTTACCTAATAGATTGTTCTTTACTGTTCAATATTTGAACGTTATAAATGTTCAATTATTGAACATTGATTATGCCTGATGATAACAAAGATCATTTTGAAGTTTTAAGAAAAATTAACAATAAACCAGACTCAACCCAAAGAGAATTGGCAAAAGAGTTAGGATTTAGTCTAGGTAAAATCAATTATTGTTTAAATGCACTTAAAGATAAGGGATTAGTTAAAATTAGCAATTTTAGCCGAAACCCAAATAAACTTGGATACATTTACGTATTAACTCCACGTGGAATAAAAAAAAAAACGCAAATGACTTTAGATTTCATGAAAAGAAAAATGCGAGAATATGATGAGTTAAAAAAAGAAATAAATAAATAATTCATGTGGATAGTAATAAAATATAAAATCAACCAATTAAATATACTAAAAGATAATCTAAAAAAGATATTAGGTAATGAGCCAGAATATTTTATACCTAAAATCAGATATGATAAAATTGTTAAAAATAATTATAAAACTTTACAAAAATCTATTTTAGAAGGGTATTTGTTATGTTTTCATAGCAAGTTTATAAATAATAATTTATCAGAAGTTTTAAAATATACCAAGGGTGTTAGCTTTATATTGGATGGTTTCCAAAATAGTCAGAGTGACATATTAAATTTCATAAAAAGATGTCAAAACTTTCAAGACAAGGAAGGATTCATAAAGCAAGAATTTTTTCATAATAAAAATTTCACAAAAGGAAAATTTATCTCTGGCCCTTTTACCAATTTTGTTTTTGAAATTTTATCGAGGAATAAAGATAAAATTGAAATAATGATAGGAAGATACAGAACAATAATCTCTGAAAAAACGGATTTATTATATCGTCCTATCTAAATTAAAATGTTATGAATTATAAATCTACAAATATATTTGTGGGTAGTGCGGAGCTTTGTTTAAATGTTAAATTAAATAAATTATAATGATAGCAACAATTAAAAAATACAAAGAATTGAGTAAAAAAATTAGAAAAACAATTTTAGAATTATCATTTAATGCTAAATCAGCCCATTTAGCTTCATGTTTATCATCTGCTGATATTGTTACCGTTATTTTTCAATCTTTTTTTAATAAAAATAAAAATAAATTTATACTTAGCAAAGGTCATGCTGCTATGTTGTTATATGCTGCTTTATATCAAAAAAAAATTATATCAAAAAAAATGATAAATTCCTTTTGTAAAATTAATTCTCATTTTGAGGAACATCCTTCTCCTAAAATAAATTGTGTAGACTTCCCAACAGGATCTTTGGGTCATGGCTTGGCCGCAGGATGTGGTTTGGCTCTTGGATTTAAATTAAAAAAAGTAAATCAAAAAGTTTTTGTACTTATTAGCGATGGAGAGTGCAATGAAGGCGCAGTTTGGGAAAGTTTATTATTTGCAAATTCAAAAAAATTAAATAATTTAATAGTTCTTATAGATTATAATAAATGGCAAGCAACTGGAAGATCGAATGAGGTTCTGTCTCTGCACTCTTTAAAAAAGAAAATATCATCTTTTAATTTAAAAACCTTTGAGATAGATGGACACAATCATTCTATGATTCATAATATAATAAAAAAATCTTTATCGTCAAAAAAACCATCCGTAATTATTTGTAATACAATTAAAGGTAAAGGTGTTAGTTTTATGGAAGATGATAACAACTGGCATTACAAAATTCCAAATAAATCAGAGTTAACCGCTGCGCTTTCAGAACTGAGTTGAAATAATTATGAGGAATAATTTCGCAAAAAGTTTGGTAAAATTAGCAAAATTAAACAAAAAAATAGTATTACTTTCTGGAGATATTGGAAATAAACTTTTTGATGACTTTAAAAAAAAATTCCCAGATAGATTTTATAATTGTGGGGTTGCAGAAAATAATATGGTTGGAGTTGCGGCTGGGTTAGCTGTTACAGGTTATATTCCTTTCGTATATACAATAACCCCTTTTTTAGTTTCAAGAAGTTTTGAACAAATTAGACTTGATGTTTGTTATCCAAATTTAAATATTTTTATTGTTGGAGTCGGTGGAGGTTTATCTTATTCAAGATTGGGTCCAACACATCATAGTGTAGAGGATTTGAGCTTGATGCAATCAATACCAAATATTAAGATTTATACACCTTCGTCTCCTGACGAACTGAACATTCTATTGCCTAAAATTTTAATTAAAAAAGGTCCTTGTTATTTAAGATTAGGAAAAAAAGGAGAACCAAATTTTCATTCGGTTAACAAAATAAAAATGCCAGCAACTAAAATCACGGAAGGAAAAAAAATATTAATACTAAGCTTAGGAAATATCCTTCAAGAAAGTTATGAATTGTATTTAAAATTAAAATCAAAAAATGTAGAAAGTTGTCTTGTTACAGTAAATTGTATAAAGCCGTTTAATTTGTCTTACTTTAAAAATTTAATAAAAAAATTCAAAACAATCATAATTGTTGAGGAACATTTATTTCATGGAGGATTAGCATCATTAATAAAATCAAATTATGATTTGTTAAAATTAAAAGATAAGAAAGTTTTATCATTTAATGTTCCTGATAAATTTTTGAATGGATTGGGAGAGCAAAATGAAGCTAGAGATATAATTGGTATTAGTGGGTCTAAAATATGCAAAAAAGTTTTAAAAATAGTAAAAAATTAAGGATAGGTATAGACTTTGATAATACTATTGTAGATTATAAAATACCAATTAATATTTTATTAAAAAAAAATAAGATTAAAAAAAAGTTAGCAATAAACAGCAGGCTAAAAAACTAATAATAAAAAAATTTGGAATAAAATTTTGGACTATACAACAATCGATTCTTTATGGAAAATTAATCGAGAAAGCCCAAACTTTTGAAAATTGTAAGAAAATTCTCTGGAAGCTAAAAAAAGAATATAAATTGAGTTTGATTAGTCATAAAACTAAATTTCCATATTTAGGAAAAAAATTTCCATTACATAAAAAATCATTTCAATGGTTAAAAAAACAAAAAATTATAGGAAAAAATAAGATCTTTGATTTAAGGGATGTTTATTTTGAGACTACTATTAAAAAAAAGATAAGAAGAATAAAAAAAGTTAAATGTGATATTTTTATTGATGATCTTGAAAGTATTTTAAGCTTAATACCATCAAAAATTAAAAGAATAAAATATGGGTCTAAAAGTAAGATTTATAAATATGCGATAAATTGGGAAAAAATTCCAAGAGCAATTAATGATTATAAATAAAATTAAAAAAGCAGAAAATAGTGTAAATTCAAACACATTTAAATTGGAATTTAAAAATAATAAATATTTTATAAAAATATATAATGAAAAGTCTAATTTCTCTAAAGATCTTTTAATTAACAAGCTTTTATTAAAACAAATGGTAAATGTCCCTAAAGTAATTGATTTTAATATAAAAAAAAGAATGATTATATTTACTTTAGTAAATGGGAAAAAAATAAGTAAATTAAATAAAGATAACTTAATCCAAATTTTTAAATTTTTAAAAAATTTTCAAAAAATAAAGCAAAAGTATAATAATTTATTAAAAAATAAGAAAAATATTTTATATGCCAAAGATAATTGCCTTAATCTTATTGACCATTATAAAAATTTAACAAAAAGACTTAAATCAACAAAAAAAAATTTTAAGAACGATAAACAAATAATTAATCTTATAAAAAATAAAATTGAAAATAAATTACTTTATATCCAAAAATTTAAAACAATTTTGAAAGAAAAAAATGTAGAGAAAAAAATTTTGTCTCCTTCTGATTTTGGTTTACATAATATTTTAAAAGAAAAAAAAAAATTATTTTTTTTTGATTTTGATTATGCTGGTATTGACAGTCCACTTAAACTTAAATTGGACTTTATTTTAAATCCAAATCATAACTTTACAAAGTCAGAATGTATGAATATTTCAAAAAAATTTGATAATTTGTTTAATATTAAAGTCGGTAGTAGAATTGAAAATTTATTAATTAAAATTAATATTTTAAAATGGCTTCTAATTATTCTAAGCGCAATTAAAAAAAAACCAACAAGAAGATCATTCTATCTAAAAAATTTTTTTTTATACTATAAAAAATATACAATGATATTAGAAAGATAATTTAATATGAATTTAAAAATTAAAGCTGCAATTTTATCAAAACAAAAAAAACCTCTTTTAATAAAAAATATATATTTAAAAAATCCTTTATCCAAAGGACAAGTTTTGATTAAACTTATGTATAGTGGAATTTGTGGATCTCAAATTGGAGAGATAGATGGAGTCAAAGGAAAAGATCAATTTTTACCTCACCTACTTGGACATGAGGCCACAGGCATTATTTTAGAAAAAGATAAAAATGTTAAAAACTTCAAGATTGGCGATAAAGTTATATTGCATTGGAAGATAGGGAAAGGAATAAATTCCAAAACCCCAGTTTATTCTTATCGAGAAAAAAAAGTTAACGCTGGTTGGGTTACTACATTCAATGATCATGCCGTTGTATCAGAGAATAGAATTACAAAACTTCCTAAAAATTTAAATATGAAGCAGGGAGTGGTTTTTGGATGCGCGTTAACGACAGCTTATGGGGTTGTTCATAATGATGCTAAAGTAAGCAAAGATGATAAACTTTTAATAATTGGCTCAGGTAACATAGGCTTGCCAATGGTTTTATTTTCTAAATTCATAGGCTGTAAAAAAATTGTTGTAGTAGAAAAAGCAAAATCTAAATTAATTTTATCAAAAAAATTCGGTGCAGATTTATGTATTCAATTTAAAAATGAAAATATTTTCAAAAAACAAATTAAAAAGATATTTAACAATGGAATGCCAAATAAAATTATTGAAAATACTGGCAATACAAAAATGATAGAAATGTCATACGATATACTAAACAATAGTGGAACACTAGTTCTTGTCGGAGTTCCTCATTTTAAAAAAAAGGTATGTATAAATACTTTGCCACTTCATATGGGTAAAAATTTGAAAGGATCACATGGGGGTGGTGTAAACCCAAGTTTAGATATTCCAGCAATTGCAAAACTCATTAAAGGAAAATTAAAAATTAATAAATTGATAGGTAATGTTTATAAATTATCAGATATAAATAAGGTAATAGATAATATGAGACTCGGTAAGGAAATATTAAAGCCAATTATTAAATTTTAATACTATGAGACTAAAAAGATTTATATCTAGTTTACACACTTCTACAAAAAGAAATTATATTGAAAGAATGAATGATAGTAAAATTCATTGTATGAAAAAGGCTTTAAAATTTTCAAAGGATTATTGGGATGGTGATAGAAGATTTGGTTATGGTGGATATAAATATATACCAGGAAGATGGAAGTCAGTTGCAGAAAAATTAATTAAAACTTACAATTTAAATAATAATTCAACAATTTTAGATGCTGGATGTGGAAAAGGTTTTTTATTATATGAAATTAGTTTAATATTACCTGATATTAAAATACATGGTTTTGATATTTCAAAATATGCTATAAAAAATTCTCATAAAAGTGTAAAAAGAAATTTATTTATTCATGATTGCAAAAAAAAATTTCCTTATAAATCAAAAAAATTTGATTTGGTGATATCAATTAATACATTACATAATTTAAAAATTTTTGATTTACAAAATGCAGTAAAAGAATGTCAGAGAGTCAGTAAAAATTCATATATCGCTGTAGAGAGTTATAGAAATGAAAAAGAACTTTTTAATCTTCAATGTTGGGCACTTACTTGTAAAACTTTTTTTTCAAAAGATGAGTGGATATGGTTATTTGATATATGCAAATATAAAGGAGATTATGAATTTATTTATTTTGAATAAAAGTTATGAAGTGTAAATTAGAACCAAAATTAAAAAAATTAATATCAAAGTATCAAATCAAGGACCATAAGATTTGTAAGTTACTCATTATTCGTGCCGTCGAGCTTTCTCTTGTAAAGTTAAGCAAGATGGGCAAAATTAGAGGGCCACTTCATACATCTGTAGGTCAAGAAGCTGTTGCAGTTTCAGTATGTTCAAATATGAAGCCTGAGGACGCATTATTTAGCAATCATCGTGGTCACGGACATTATATAGGAAAAGATGGAAATCTATCTGAGTTAATTCTTGAGCTTATGGGGGATAAAAGAGGATGTTGCCTGGGTTTTGGTGGTTCAATGCATGTTGCTGATTTGAAAAAAAATATAATCGGGTCAAATGGAATTGTTGGCGCTGGCGTTCCGATTGCATGTGGTTATTCTTTAGGACAAACTTTTAAATCCATAAATTCGATTACAGTTGTTTTTTTTGGTGATGGAGCAATAAACCAAGGTGTTGTGATGGAAAGTATGAATATGGCTGCGATTTATAAACTTCCAATTTTATTTGTTTGTGAAAATAATTTTTATGCATATTCAACAAAATCTAATGATGTTACCAAAACCCCTATTTACGAAAGAGCCAAAGGCTTTGGAATTGAGTCTTTTACTATTAATGGCATGAATTTACCACAGTCATTTAAAAAAAGTAAATTTGCTGTAAATAAAGTAAGAAAAAACAAAACACCAGTTTTTTTAGAATTTAAAACTTACAGATTTCAAAGACACTTCTCCAACGAACAGCCAAAAAAAATTGACTATTTGGATAAAAAATTTCATACAAAAATGATAAATATAGATCCTTGTTTTATAGAGACTAAGAAAAAGGGATTAAATAAAAAAAATACAATAGATTTAATTAATAACCTTATCCAAATTATTGTTTCAAAAAGCTTAGAGTGGTCAAGATGAAAACTTATCTAGAGACAGTAGCTAGTTCAATTAATGATTTAATGAAAAAAAATAATCTTTGTATTTATATAGGAGAAGATGTGAGGAATGGACAAAGAACTATTTCAGAAAATTTTATCACTAGGTACGGTAAAAAAAGAGTAATTGATACACCTATATCAGAGTCAGCATTTTGTGGGCTGGCCGTTGGATTAGCTTTAAATGGCTTTAGACCTATCGTTGAATTTAATTTTTCCGGTTTAGTATTCGTTTCAATTGATCAAATTTTTAATCAAGCATCAAAATACAAACAAATGTTGGGAGGAAAAAAAGAAATTCCAATTATTTATTTATTGCCAACAGGAACCAAAGGAGGGCTTGCTGCACATCATTCAGATAACCCTTATTCTCTACTTGCTCATTTAGGCATTAAATGTTTTATGCCAACTAATAAAAAAAATATTTCTAAGATTATAAAACACGCATATAATTTAAAAGAACCTGTAGCAGTTTTTTTACCAGTTGAGGAATTTAGAAATACTAGAGATTTAAAAAGTAAAGATAAAAATAAAAATTTTGAAAAACTCTTAGAATCAACTTCAAAAAAAACGTTTGACTTATCTATAATTTCATCTGGCACTACGATTAGCATATGTTATGATGCCATAACAAAATTAGATAAAAAACAATCTTCCCGCTGTTCACTGTATGGCATAAACGATCTTCTTATAGGAAAAGATACTGAGAAGAAAATTGCAAAAGTTAAATCAAAAAAAATTTTAATTGTAGATGACTCACCATCAGGGTTTGGCTTAAGTTCTCAAATTGAGTTAATTTTAAGAAGAAATAAAAAAATTGTATTTAATGAAATTAGTTCTATAACAAGGAATTCTAATTTTATCCCTTTTAATAAAAAATTAGAAAACAAAATAAGACCAACAGAATTAAAAATTCGAAATAAAATTGTAAGGATGCTTAATGAAAATAATTAAAGAGGGTATTTATCAATTTGATAGAGAGAACTTGTCAGTTTTAGACGCAAAAGAGCACGTGAGCGAACTTAAAAATGTGGCTGAAAACACTGAAAGATTAAGAAGTAGAATCTGTTTTCATACTTCAACAGACTCTATCCCTCAACATATGTTTATCTGCTTTGAAGCAAATGCAAAAGTTGAAGTTTCAACACATATTAACGGTGAGAGTTTTTTAATAAATAGTGGAGCAGGACACTATAGATTTTATTCAGACCAAGGAGAAATATTGCATGATATTCGCATGTCACCTGCGGCCTATGAAGGCACATTTTATGCTTTTATAAAATCAGGAGTTCCACACAGATTTTTTGCACTCACAAAAAATGTAACCGCGCATGAGGTTTGGCACTCATTTTTTTCTACAGAAAGTACATCTTTTCCTACCGGAGGTTTGATGGATGAAGCTAATAAAATGACATCTGAAGAAATTTCAAAACAACCACTTACAAAAAATTTTAAAACTGATTTTAAAAGAGATGAAGAAATTTCGAACCTGTATTATTTTGATTCGCCCCAAGGTGTTTGTGAAATTTCTTACGAAGATATTTTAAATTTAAAAACTAAAAATAAAAAAAATTTCTTTTTAATGCCAAGCAAAACGATGTCACCGAATAATTATGAAGTACCATTAGAAAGAATGTGTGTTTTGATGCCTAAAGAAGAAATTGAAATTTCTCTCAATAATTCAATTTTATTTCTAATCTCAGGCAAAATTGAGATAAATGTTTCAAATAAAAACTATTTGTTATCAAACAATGAACGTATTTCAATGGGACCATTTAAGGAAACAAAAATTAAAATAGTTAATTGTGAAGATAAAATATCTATAATTCACCTTACAAATGAAAGAGCTATCTAATTTTAAAAATTCATGCCGTTTGTGTGAAGGCACAAATCTAAAAAAAATTATTAATTTACCAAAAAGTCAACCAGTAGATAATTTTAGAAAAATTTTTCATAAAGATTTAGAATTGCCTACATTTTCAATGGATTTATATATGTGCATCGAATGTAATCATGCGCAATTATTAAATGTAGTATTACCAAAAATATTATACGGAAATTATGTTTATCTTAGTAATAGCAGCCCAGATTTAAATAAACATTTTGATGATTATTCAGACTTTTTATTCAAAAATAATTATTTAAATGAAAACTCAAATATTTTAGATATTGGGTGTAATGATGGGCTATTATTAGACTTTTTAAAAAGAAAAGGTGTTATTACTTTTGGTATAGATCCTGCACCAAAAGCTGTAGAGATATGTTTGAAAAATGGACATGATATTTATGAAGATTATTTTAATTCAGATTCAGCAAAAAAAATTTTAAAAAACTCTAAAAAAAAATTTAATGTAATTACAGCAAATAACGTATTTTCACATTCAGATGATTTATTTGGTATATTAATAAATGCGAAAAATATTTTATCTGACGATGGATATTATATTTTTGAAGTTTCTTATTTAGCGGATACAATAAAAAATAGAGTAATAGACTATATTTATCATGAACATCTAAGTTATCATTCAATTAAATCTTTAGTTCCTTTTTTTAAAAGGGCGGGCATGTATATTTATGATGTTGCTAAAATTAAAACAAAAGGTGGTAGTATCAGAGTAGTAACAGGAAAAAAACAAGCCTTAGAAAACAAAAAACTCATTTCTAAATTTGTTAAAGAGGAAGAAAGTTTAAAAATTTATGATCTTGAATTTTACAAAAATATAAACAAAGAAATAGAAAGGTCTGTAAAAATTGTTAATCAAGAACTTCAAAAAATTAAAAATAAAAATAAAAATGTAAAAATTTACGCTTATGGTGCTTGTGCGACAGGAATTGTATTAAGCAGAATTATGAACTTAGATAAATATTTGTGTGCCTATGTTGATGACAATAATGCAAAAACTCATACACTGTCACCTAATTCATATCTACCCGTTATATCTTTAAATGAAGTCGAGAAAGAAAATTCAATTATACTAATTCTGGCTTGGAGATTTGAAAATATTATAAGAGATAAAGTAAAAAATATCTTGGGTAATGATGTTCGAGTTATTACTTTAAAACCTATAATAGAGAATTTGAATTAATTTTATAAAAAAATAAGATTAAGTTATTAACGGTCTAAAAATCTTGAATAAATAAATATTAAATCTATAATTTAATTTTTTATGACTAAATTAAAAAAAACAAAACCAATTTTTCCAACTGTTAAAAATTTAGGAAAACGTTCCTGGGGTAAAGAAAATTTACTTGTGTTAATTCCAAAAAAATTGACTTTAAAAGAGCTGACTATGAGAAAAGGAAAAAAAGGAGGTTTGCAGTACCATCATAAAAAAAATGAATGTGGATATATATTGTCAGGAACATTATTAATTAGATTTGATAATGGGAATGGAAAACTTATTGAAAAAAAGTTAAAAAAAGGTGATATTTTTCACTTCCCCCCTGGCACTGTACACCAAGAAGAAGCTATAACTGATTGTAAAATAATTGAGGCTTCAACTCCACATTTTAATGATAGAGTAAGAGTTGAAAGTCTATATAACTTAAAAATTAAAAGTGGTCTAAAATCTACAAAAAGAAGTCAAGTCATAATTAAATAATATTATGTTTAAAAAATTATTAAAAAAAGAAAAATCTAATTTTTTTCTAATTGCAGAAATTGGTAATAATCACCAGGGCAATATTGATTTAGCAAAAAGGATGATTATTGAGGCAAAAAATTCAGGAGCACATGCAGTGAAATTTCAAAAAAGATTCAATAGAGATTTATATACTGAAAAAATGTACAACTCCCCATACAATAACCCAAATAGTTTTGGGAAAACTTATGGTGAGCATAGAGATTATTTGGAGTTTAATTTATCTGAATATAAAATATTAAAAAAATTTGCTGAAAAACATAGAGTTATTTTTTTTGCAACACCTTTTGATTTTAAAAGTCTAAGCTTTTTAAAAAAACTAAACTTATCAGCATATAAAATTGCATCAGGGGATCTCACAAATTTACCATTACAAAAGGCTATTGCAAAAATTAAAAAACCTATATTTTTAAGTACTGGAGGAGGTAAAATTAAAGATATAGATAGAGCGGTAAAGAATATATTAAAATATAATAAAAAACTTTGTGTGATGCATTGTACTGCTGCTTATCCTGCAAAAGAAAATATGATGAACTTAAAATTTATTAAAACACTTAAGAAAAAATATCCTAGTGTTACAATAGGATTGTCTGATCATTATTCAGGAATTTTATCTTCAACAGTTGCATTTACAAATGGAGCGGAAGTTTTTGAAAAACATTTTACATTAAATAGAAGCAATAAAGGCACAGATAACGCATTTTCTTTGGAACCATCTGGGCTAAGAAAATTAAGAAACTATTTAGATAGAATAAATATTATGCAAGGAAATTATACAAAAAAAGTCTTTAAAGATGAAAAATTACCAATTTTAAAAATGTCTAAATCAATTGTGGCTAAAACAAAAATCAAAGTTGGTGAAAAAATAAGTTTAAAGAATATTGAATTTAGATCTCCTGGAGGAGGTCTTCCTCCATACGAAATTAAAAAAATTTTGAAGAAAAAAGTAAAAAAAGTTTTTCAAAAACATGAAAATATAAAAAAAAAATTTCTATCTAAAACTTAAAAAAGATTTGTTCTATTTTATCAATAATATTTTATTATTTTTTAAATGTATTTAGCAAATTCTAAAACTATAAGACTATTTTTATCTATTATTTCAATAGTTTTATGAAAAAAGGGATTATTGTTTATCCTTTCCAATCTTTTTCTGGAAGGTATTGATATAATTATGGATTTTTTCATTTTAAATAATTAGCAATCTAACTTAAATAATATAATAATTTTTTTAATAAATTTAATGAACTTAGTTAAAATATATAAAATACTTCAAATTCGTAAGACTAATTCAAAAATCTATCTTTGTTTTTTATCTGTTTTAAACTCAATTTTAGAGTTTTTAACAATTGCAAGTATAATACCAATTTTTTATTACTTGTCTGGTCAAAAAACTAAAAATAATTTATTTTTAGAAAAATATTTTGATTTATTAAATTTATTAAATTTAAACTTTACTAACACATCAAAAGAAGTGTTGTTTATAATTTTAATATTTTTTTTATGTTTTATTTTGCGATCAATGATCTATTTATATTACTTTTATAAACTAGGTGATTTTAAAAAAAAATTATCAACAGATTTATCGTCATATTTATTTAAAGGTTATATAAATATGCCTTATGTTAATTTTACCAATTATAATTCTTCAGATTTATTAAGAAATTCAACTATAGAAGTAAAAAACTTTGTAGAATTAGTGGGTAGCTTATTTCATTTTTTTTCAGATTTTTTAATTATTTTAACAATGCTTATATTGATTTCTACCATTGGTGTTGAATTAAATATTTTTTTTTCAGGTATAATTTTAATATTGTTAAGTTATTTCTTTATACAACTTACTAAAAAGAAGATGATAAAATTATCTAATGAAAGATTAATATACGATTCAAAAATATTTAAAAATTTAATTGAGAGTTTTTCAGCAATCAAGGAAATTAAATTATCTCACAGTCTTAATTATTTTACAAAAAAGTTTAGCACTGGTTATGATTATTTACAAAAAATTCAATTAATTAATAATATTTTACTATTACTCCCAAGAATATGGTTAGAATTTTTTTCTTTATTGTTTATTTTTGGTTTTTTATTTTTTAATTTGATTGTACTTAAAGATGATTTTTTAAATTCGTTATCATCAATTATTATAATTACTGTTGCTATTATAAAAATTATTCCATCTATGCAAAAAATTATACAATCATTTCAAAGATATAGTTTGGTAAGACCTTCTATTGAAAAAATATATTTTGATCACTGCAATATAGAGAAAAATAATATTGAATCAAAACCAACAAGATCTAATATTGAATTTTTAAACGAAATTAAGTTACAAAATTTAGACTTTTTTTATGAAAAGGGAGCAGATGAAATTTTTAGTGAAGTTAATTTTATAATTAAAAAAAAAGAAATTTTAGGGCTAACAGGAGCTTCGGGAATTGGAAAATCAACACTAGTTAATTTAATTACTGGAATTTTAACACCCACAAAAGGTCAAATTTTAATTGATGGTAATGACTATTTAATTAATTTGGGGTCATGGCAAAAGAAAATTGCATATGTGACTCAAAATCCAATTATATTGGATGATACAATAAAAAACAATGTAGCTTTTGGCATTGATGAACAAAACATTTCAAATGAAAAAATATTTAACGTTTTAAAATTGGCAAATCTTGATGAAACTATCTCAAAATTGAAAAATGGTATAAACACAACTGTTGGAGAGAAAGGTCTTAAATTCTCAGGTGGGCAGATACAAAGACTAAGTATCTCAAGAGCTTTGTATTCAGATAAGGAATTTTTAATTTTAGATGAAGCAACAAATGCTTTAGACAATGAAACTGAGAGAAAAATTTTAAATGAAATCCAGATTTTAACAGAAAAAACAAATTTAACCGTTTTAATAATCTCACATAAAAAAAGTGTTTTAAAAATTTGTGATAAAATTGTAGAAGTACAGAGCAAAAAATTAATTGATATTAATGAATAAAAAAACAATATTCGTTTTAGGAAGTAATTCATTCAGTGCAACAAATTTTATAAAATTCATAGTAAAAAAAAAATTTAATGTAATTGCAATTAGCAGATCTAAAGAATCTGGTAAAGAGTTTTCTGCTTATTACAACGATAAACATAAAGTTAAATTTTATCAAATTGATTTGAACAAAAATTTGAAAAAGATAAATAAACTAATCAAAACTTATAAACCAAAATATTTTATTAATTTTAGCTCACAAGGCATGGTCGCACAAAGTTGGAAGTGGCCACTAGATTGGTATCAAACAAATGTTATTTCACAAGTTGAATTAATTGAAACAATTAAAAATTATAAATTTATTAAAAAATATATTCATTTCTCTACCCCAGAAGTTTATGGATCTACAAATAAAAAAGTTAAAGAAAATTTCGTTTTTAATCCTAGTACACCATACGCTGTATCAAGAGCTGCCGCAGATATGCATCTAAAAATTTTAAATTTATACTATAATTTTCCTGTAATTTTTACAAGAGCAGCAAATATTTTTGGACCACACCAGGATTTATATAGGATTATTCCAAAAACAATTATTTCAGGCTTAAGAAAAAATAAAATTAAATTACATGGCTCTGGTAAAAGTTTAAGATCATTTATTTATGTAGATGATGTGTCTGATGCACTTTATAAAATAATCAATAATGGAAGAATTGGAAGTACATACCATATTTCAACAAAAAGATTTATATCAATTAAGAATTTAGTAAAAATAATATTTAGAAGGATTAAATTAAATCCAGAAAAATATATTACGAATATAAAAGATAGAGTTGGAAAGGATGATAAATACTTTTTGGACTCAAGTAAAATACGTAGTGAACTTAATTGGAAGGAAAATTGTTCATTAGAAAAGGGTATTGATAAAACAATTGAATGGATCAAGAACAATAAAAAACTTAAAAATTTATCATTAAACTATATTCATAAAAAATAAATAATATGGATAAATATTGTTTAATTACTCACTCTTCATTAAAAAAAATTAAAACCAAGTATAGCAAGCTTTTAATAAATGATTTTTTAAATTTTGATGGAAAAATTTCAAATCACAAAACTGTTGATAGAAATATTTTTTATAAAATGCCAACTGAAAACGAAATGATAAATTTATCAAAATTGAAAGAAAAAATTTTAATCGAGTTATCCAATATTTTAAATAAAGAATTAAATCAAAATTATTCTCTTAGATATTGGAGAATTGTATGCGGTTACTACGTCGATTTTGTTATTAATGTTACCTATGAAAGGTGGCATACAATTGAAGAAATATTAAAAAAAGAGCAAGTTAAATCTGCACCATCTATAGAATATGATATAGAAAATGGATTTATTGATGATGTTTATCACTTTGGCTATTTGGCCTCTAATAATGATGATTTTAACCATTTCTTATATTCAAAAGCTATAAAATATCAAAATGAAGACCTTATTAAAAATAATATAGTAAAAGAAAAAATTGATTTAAAAAATTGTGTAATAAATCATAATAAAAAGTTTTTTAAACAACAAATAAATTTGGGAAAGCAAAGTATATTTGATAGAATTCAGAATTTTTTAATTAAAAACAATATTGAAAAAATTAATTTAATTTTTAGTAAATTAAATCGATTATATTTAAATATATTTACTAATATTTATTTGTTAATTCTTTTTGTCTTAAGAAAAAAATTAAAATTAATATTACTAATTAATTCTTTAAATAATGAAGAAAAAAACAAAATTTATAAAAACAAAGGAATACCAAAATTAAATTTTGATTACATTAGATTTTCGATTTTACGTTCTAAGAAATCTAAATATGATTTTGAAAATAGAAAAAAAATATTTAAAAAAAAAATTAATTCTTCAGAAAAAAATTTTTTATATTACCTCTGGGAAATATTGATATATTGTTTGCCACTTAATTATTTAGAAAATCATCAAAATATTCAAAAATTTTTTAACAAATTTAAATATTCTTTTAAAGTTGAGAAAATTTTTTTATCTGGAGCAAGATCCGAAGATGGATATAATATGTGGGTTGCAAATAAGGTAAATAATGAAAATACTAAATTAATTATTTGTCAGCAAGGTGGAGGACCAGGTAGTGATAAATATAATGTTTGGCAAAACCAAGATGTTAAAATTTCTGATAGATACTTTTCTTATGGTTGGAAAAATCAAATCAATAAGATCACTCCAATAGGGGTTTTTAATACCGACATACCAGTTTTTAAACCAGGTACAACTACTCAAAATAGAGATAAATGTGTTTTGATAGGTTACAATTTAGCAAAATTTAGTTTTTTATACGAAGGAAGCAGACCAAGATCTCCTCTAAACCTTAATCATTTAGATGCACAGATGCGCTTATATGAGAATTTAGATATCAGTATAAAAAACAATACCATTGTAAGATTAAAACCATTTTTTGATGATGTTTATTCAAAATTTTTATGGAAAAAAAAATTCAAAACAATCAATATTTCTGATGAAAGAGGAAAGTTTGTGAGTAATTTAAATGAATCGAAACTAAATATAGTTACTTATAATGCTTCTACTCCTCTACAATCAATTTATTCTAATATTCCAACAATAATATTTTTAGACAAAAGATTTTATTCTTTCAGTAATGAGCTAAATTATTTTTTTAGAAAATTTGAAGATTTAGGTGTTTTTTTTCAAGATGATATTGAGGCTGCAAGGCAAGTAAATAAAATTTGGAATAATTCGTTTGATTGGTGGTATTCAAATGAAATACAAGATCTTCGAGTTAAATTTTGTGAAAAGTTCTTTAAGTATCCTGGTGATTTAAATAATGTATTTTAATTAAAAAATATTGAATGTATATTTTTATAAAAAAAACTTACCAAACTTTATTATTTTTAACTAAAGTAAAAAGATTAATCTTTATTAACAATATTTTTATATTCTTTAAAATTTTTATAATAAGACTTTTTTTTTCTTATCCTCAGGTAAGAAATTTAATAAAGTCAAAAAAGTCTAAAAATATAAACAGCAAAGAGTTTTTTGATAATCAAAACTCCTATTCTGGAGATATAATTAAAAATCTTGATTTGTATGGATTTAGTGAGCACTCTTTAAAGATTGATTTAACTAACAAAATTATTAATGAAATTCCTAAAATAGTAAAAAAAATTAGCTTTAAAGGTAGGAAAAAAAACAAAATTGACACTAGTAAATTCTATTGTAAAAATTTATTTGATTTTGCTCAATTCACATTGTCAAAAAAAATTTCACACATTCAATTGGATTTAGATCTTGAAAAAGAATCTAATTTAAGGAAACTTATTTTTTCTGATTTGTTAAAAGATGTTGCTTTAAACTATTTGAATACAAAAATTTTAAGCACAAAAGCAGTAATATTTATCTCTAACCCAGTAGATGGAGGCATAAGCGAAATCGAAAAAAGTGAAAATGCACAAAAATTTCATTCTGACGTAAATTTTAAAAAATTTTTTAAATTATTTATTTATTTATCAGATGTTTCCACAAATGATGGACCCCATGTTTTTATACCAGGATCACATAAGTATAAAAATAAAAGTCACTTAATAGTTAAAAGATATAGTGACGAAGAAATATATAGTAGCTATGATTCTAAAGTTGAATTTACAGGAAAGAAAGGCAAAATCTTTTTCGAAGACACCTTTGGATTTCATAAAGGCGAAGAACCAAAAAATAAATGTAGAGTTGCCTTAGTTGTAGAATATGGTAATGATAATATAAAGTATGACGAGAGCTATTTATTAAATAAATTTAATTAATTCTTTAAAACAGTGAAGGAATAAATTTTTAAATCTTTAAAAACAAATTATTTTATATTTTAATTATGTTTTATTTTTTTTTAATTTATACATTTAGATCATGAAAAAAATTTTAATTCTAGGTGGTTGTGGATATATTGGCTCTACTCTTGTACCAAAATTACTGAAAAGCGGTTATAAAGTAAATGTAATAGATAATCTGTGGTTTGGTGAGAATTTAAAAAAAGACAAAAATCTTAAAATTATAAAAAAAGACATAAGAAATTTAAAATCAGAGGATTTTAAAAATATAAATACAGTTATACATTTGGCAAATATTGCAAATGACCCTGCTGTAGATTTAAGGCCAGAACTTTCTTGGGAAGTTAATGTTTTAGCCACAAAGCAAATTTGTGATTTAGCTATTAAAAATAACGTAAATAAAATAATTTTTGCAAGTTCAGGAAGTGTTTATGGCATTAAAAAAGAAAAAAGAGTACATGAAAAACTAGATCTTGTTCCAATCTCTGTTTACAATAAAACTAAAATGATAGCTGAAAGAGTTCTCTTAAGTTACAAAGATAAAATTGATATAATTTGTGTTAGACCAGCAACTGTATGTGGAATATCTCAAAGAATGAGATTGGATGTATCCGTTAATATGCTTACTTACCAAGCTTTAAAATTTAAAAAAATTAAAGTATTTGGAGGAAAACAATTTAGACCCAGTATACATATTCAGGATTTAACAAATTTATTTAAATTTTTTATTAATAAAAAAGTTTCTTCAGGCTGTTATAATGCTGGTTTTGAAAATATCTCAATAATGCAAATAGCAAAAGAAATAAAAAAAAATATACCTTGTAAAATTAAAATCTATAAATCTAATGATCTTAGGTCTTATAGATTAGATTCATCAAAAATCATTAAGCTTGGATTTAAACCTAAATTTAATGTTGAATATGCAATCAAGGAATTAATAAACATATATAAAAATAAGAAATTCAGAGCAAAAGACATCAATTATACTGTAAAATGGATGTTGAAAAAAAAATTATAGCTTAACAAAAGTTAAATTTTTTAATGAATAACAATATAAGTTTTATATTACCTGTTTGGGGTAATAAATTTGTTTATCTTTGTGAAAAGTATTTATTTTTTTCTCTTTTAAAAGAAAAAAATATTCCTTTCATTTATGAAAATAAAGTTTTTGATAACTTAAACTTAACAATTTGTACTAGAAAAAAAGATATCCCAAAATTTATTGGCAAAAATTTTTATCAATTAAGAAAATATTTTAATATTAAATTTTTAGAAAGTGATCATTTACTCGATAAACATAAATATAAATCATTTTCAAATTTAAATTATTATGGATTTAAAGAAAGTAATAAATCTAGATTCATAATGTTTATTCAACCTGATCATTATTATTTAAATGATAATATGATGAATCTGTCTAAACAAATAGGCAAAGTAGACATCTTTTTTTGTTCTTTTTTAAGAACAGATTATTCAAAGAAAAATACTAGTTTTTATCTAAATAAGAAGTTAAAAAATTTAGAAATAATAAATTATTCAATTCAAAATTTACATCAAAATCAAAAAAAATTATTAATTGACTCAAACGATTTCAACAATTTATCACCAAGTCAACTATTTATGTTTGAAAGTGGCTACTTAGCGTCAAAAAATTTTCATACAACACCGATCTTAGTTGATATGAACAAGGCGTATGGACTTGATTTGAAGGGAACAGTAGATGATGCAACATTTTTAGATAGTTTTCTCAAAATTAAAAATTTTAAATTTCACTTTGAAAGTGATTTTAAAAAATTTGGTTTAATTAATTTTGATCAAAAAAATAAAATTCAAAAAACTTTTAACAAAAAACTATCATTATTTAAAATTCTTAAATGGACTACTAGAAGAGTTGGATTTTTACATTGGAAATTATTTAATACCTTCGTATATTACAATTTACCAAGCACTGTTAATAATAGTTTATTTTTTTCTAAATTAAGAAAAATTTCTAAATTTATTTCTTTATTTGAAAAGATTTCTTTTTTTATTTATAAATTAAGGAGTAAAAAATGACATTTTTTAAAAAACTACTTTATTTTCATATTTTACTGAAACAATTTGTAATATTAAATATTTTATTATAGATAATGTTTGAAAAATTTAGATTTATACTAATAATCACTTTAAAAATTATTTACCAACAATGAAATATATTTATAAACAATATCTACTTGATAAGAAGTTTTTAATAAAACATAATTATTTGAAAGAACAATTTTCAGATTATAAAAAAATTTTGAAAAAGATTTCAAAAATTGTGAAATTTGGGGATTTTACACTTGGTAAAGAGGTTGAGATTTTTGAAAAAAATTTTAAAAAAGTTCAAAAATCAAAGTATGCAATTGGAGTTGGCAGTGGAACAGATGCATTGATGTTATCATTAATAGCGTCAGGTATAAAAACAGGAGACGAAGTAATCACATCACCTTTTACATTTTATGCAACAATCGGTGCTATTGCGGCAGCAGGTGCAACCCCAGTTTTTGCTGATATTGGTCAAGATTTCAACATTGATCCAAGAGAAATTGAAAAAAAAATTACCTCAAAAACAAAAGCAATCTTAGTAGTACATTGGACGGGAAGAATTTGTGATATGAAATTAATAAAAAGTATTGCTAGAAAGAATAATTTAAAAATTATTGAAGACGCATGTCATGCAATTAATGCCAAGCTAGACAATGTTTTTGCAGGAAATTTCGGAGATTTTGGCTGCTTTAGTATGCACCCACTAAAAAATCTTAATGTATGGGGTGATGGTGGCGTTATAGTAACTAATAACAAGAAATTAGCTGAAAAAATTTTTTTATTAAGAAATCATGGCTTAGTTAGCAGAAATATAAATAAAATTTTTGGCTATAATTCTAGATTGGATACCATTCAAGCTGTTGTTGCAAATCATTTGTTAAAAAAAATAAATTTTATAACTAATAGCAGAATATCTAATGCAAAATATTTAGACACAAAACTTAAAAATATTTCTGAAATAAAACACCCCACGAGACAAAAAAATTTAAAAGAAGTTTTTCATATTTACTCAATACTTGTTAAGAAAAGAAATAGTTTAGTGTCCTATCTTCAAAAAAATAAAATAGACGTTAAAATTCATTACCCAAAACCTATGCATTTGCAACCTGCTTCAAAATATCTTAATTATAAAAAAGGTAGCTTCCCTAAAACAGAATATGTTAGCAAAAATATTATTTCATTACCTATACATGAATATATAACTAAAAAAAATTTAGATTACATGATCAAAAAAATAAAAGAATTTTATTCTAATGATTAAATTTGTTGACCTTTCAAGAGAATTTAAACAACTAAAAAATAAACTTATAAATGATTTTATAAAAGTTGGTTTAAGTGGGCAATATGTAAATGGTAAAAATTTAAAAAAATTTGAAAAAATATTTTCAAAATTTATAGGTGTAAAATATTGTGTTGGGGTAAGCAGTTGGACAGATGGTGCAATTTTAGTTTTTAAAGCAATGGGATTGCACAAAAATACCGAGGTAATTACTACTTCAAATAGCTTTATAGCATCATGCGGCGCTATAATTGCATCAGGCCTGAAACCAGTATTAGTAGATGTAGACGAAACATATAATACTAATTTAAAAATAATTAAAAAATCAGTCAGTAAAAGGACAAAAGTGATTATGCCAATATATCTATATGGAAGAATTCCTGAAGATATTTTTAATATTAAAAAATTTTGTTCACAAAAAAAAATTTTTCTAATTGAAGATGCCGCACAAGCTATAGGAGCTAAAATTAAAAATAGAAAGGCTGGATCAATTGGAGATGTAGGAATATTTAGTATGCACCCACTTAAAAATTTAGGTGTATATGGTGATGGTGGATTTATAACAACAAATAATGCAAAAATTTATAATAAACTTCTTTTGTTAAGGAATCATGGTTTAAAAAATAGAGATGTAGCTGATAGCTGGGGTTATAATGCTAGACTAAGTGATTTAAATGCAAAATTTGCAACTACTAAACTAAAATATATTAATAAGTGGAATAAAAGACATTTTAAAATTGCTCAGACATACAATAAATATTTAGACAGTTCAATAATTAAACCTAGGATTTCAAATTTAAAAAACTCAGTTTTTCATAATTATGTCATAAGATTAAAAAAAAGAGATGAACTTAAAAAATTTTTATATAAAAATGGTATAGAGACTTCTATACATTATCCAATTCCTATACATCAACAGAAAATGTTAATTAATAATAAAATTTATCTTCCAAATACAGAAAAGTTTTCAAAAGAAATGTTAAGCTTACCAATTTATCATTCTCTGAAAGATAAAGAAATAAAATATATTATTGATAAAGTAAATTTATTTATCAAAAAATAATATGAATAAAATACTTATAACCGGATCTAAAGGTGCACTAGCTGAAGCCTTAATTGCAAAGTTAAAGGAAGAAAAAGTTAAGTTTACTAAGGCTAAAAATTATTTAGAGTTTCTTAGAAAAGTAAAAAAAATAAGATTTGATAAAATCTTACATTTAGGAGCTTCAAACAGATTTGGTCAAAACTTTGATGAATATTTTTTTAAAAATGTTTTAAATTTTTACAATGTATTAGGTTATTGTAAAAATACTAAAATATTATTTGCGAGCACTGATAAAGTTAAGGATTTAATTAATTCAAAAAATGAGATTGATAAAATAGATAGTTATGCACTATCTAAATTATTTTCCGAGAAGATGCTAGTTGAAAAATCAATAAAAAATAATTTAAAATTTATTATCTTAAGATTTCCGTCGCTAATGGTATTTAATGAAAGAAAAAAAAATATTTTTTACTATTTAAAAAAAAATATTAATAAAAACTTTAGACTAATTGAAAATAAAAGTTTTAATAATCGATTAATGACTAAAGAACAGGCGGTAAATTTAGTTTTTGAAAAAATGAAATTTTACAAAAAAGATTGTAATAAAATATTCAATATTAATTCAAGTGGAAATATAACAATTGAAAAACTTAAGAATATACTTAAAAAAAATAAGCTTAAATACAGTATTATCAAGGAAAAGAGCCTCAAAAAAAATACAAATTTTAAAGGCTTTGAAAATATAAAATATTTCAATAAAAATGCTCTTATACAATTTTTTGAAAGTATTAATTAAACAAAATTAAAATGAAAAATAAAACTGTTGAGCCTCAATATAAAAGATATTTTGAAGTTATGAATAAAAAAAACCCTACTAAGTTAGGTTTGAGTATTAATCAAGCTTATGAGGATGATCCTATTAGAATTACTTTTATGACGTCTAGATATAAATTTGTAAGTAAAATGTTTCTAAATTTTAAAAAAGTACTTGAAATTGGTTGTAGTGATGGTTTTTTATCAAGGATAGTTAAACAAAATGTTTCAAAACTAGATGCAATAGATTTTGATAAATTATTAATTGAAGATGCAATCAGAAATAATAAAAACTTAAACAAAAAATACAAAATTAAGTTTATGACAAAGAATATTTTGAAAGAACCTATAAAGAATAAATATAATGGAGTATATGCTTTAGATGTTTTTGAACATGTTTCTAGACAAAACGAAAAAAAATTTTTATTAAATATAACTAAATCTCTTAGTAAAGATGGAGTTTTAATTATAGGAACACCTTCATTGGAGAGCCAAAAATATGCCTCCAAAATAAGTAAAGAGGGTCATATAAATTGTAAAAGTGGCATTGATTTAAAAAACCTATTAAAAAAATATTTTAATAATGTTTTTTTATTTTCAATGAATGATGAAGTTGTTCATACAGGGTTTAACAAAATGGCACATTATCTTTTTGCAATTTGCTGTTTCAAAAAATGAAAAAAGTTTTAATAACGGGACATTTTAATGTTGTTCATCCAGGACACATACGTCTATTTAAATATGCAAAAAACTTTGCAAATTATTTAATTGTTGCAGTAGAAAATAATAAACTTGCAAAAAATAAAGCAATAATTGATGAAAGATTAAGGCTAGAGGGAGTTAAAAATATTAGTATAGTCAATGAGTCATTTCTGTTTAAGGATAGTATAGAGAAACTCATTAAAAAGGTTAAACCTGATTTCATTTTAAAAGGAAAAGAACATGAAAATAAATTTAATCCAGAGGAAAAAATATTGAAAAAATATGGTGGAAAAATTATCTTTAGTTCTGGAGATGTAACTTTTACATCCAGAGATTTTATAAATTTTAATAATAAAAAAGATATTTATAAATTCAATTTGCCAAAAAGGTTTTTAAGTCGACACAATATAGAAATTTCAAACTTAGAAAAATTGATAAAAAAATTTAGTAATAAGAGTGTTTGTGTAATTGGCGATGTAATAGTTGACCAATATATAGAGACCAAACCATTAGGCATGTCAAGCGAAGATCCAACAATCGTTGTAACACCAACAGATAGAATGAATTATATTGGAGGAAGTGCAATTGTTGCGTCACATGCTAGTTCATTAGGTGCTAAAACACATTTAATATCAGTTGTAGGAAATGATGTTTATAAAAATTTCCTTGTTAAAAATTTGAAAAAAAATGGTGTTTCCCACAACTTATTTGAGGATGTCAGCAGACCTACTACATTAAAAACACGTTATAGAGCTAATAATAAAACCTTATTGAGGGTTTCACAATTGATCCAAAACTCAATAGATAAAAGAATAGAAAACGCAATCTTAAAAAAAATAAATTCAATAATTGCTAAATTAGATATTATAATATTTTCAGATTATAACTATGGTTGTATTTCTGATAATTTAATAAAAAAAATCTCAAAAATTGCAAAAAAAAATAAAGTTTATCTATTTGCGGATAGTCAATCTTCATCTCAAACAGGCAATATTTCCCGATTTGAGAAAATGGATATGATTCTAGCAACTGAAAGAGAAGCAAGATTAGCCCTATCAAATAAAGATGATGGTCTTGTGGTATTGGCTGAAAAGTTAAAATTACAAAGTAAATGTAAAAATCTTTTTATAAAACTGGCTGAAGATGGTCTATTAATTCACGCATATAGAAAAAATAAAAAGGATTGGTTAACAGATAAAATAAATTCATTAAACAATAATCCTATAGATGTAAATGGTGCTGGAGATGCAATGTTGGTTACTAGTGCATTATCCTATGTTTCGGGCGCAAGTATTTGGGAAACAGCTTTACTGGGTTCTCTAGCATCAGCAATTCAAATTAATAAAATTGGAAATAATCCTCTTTTAGAAGATGAATTGAATAAAGAATTAATTTAATTTGAACGCAATAATTTTAAGTGCTGGATATGGTAAAAGGTTGAGAGCTTTAAACTCTATAGAACCAAAATGTTTACTTAAAATAAATGGCAAAACACTTTTAGAAATTTGGATTGAAAAACTAAAAAAACTTGGTGTAGAAAAAATTTTAATTAATACACATTACAAAAGTGATAGAGTAAAAAATTATTTAATTAAATCAAAATTTAACAATATAGTTAAAATATCTCACGAAAAAAAACTTCTTGGAACCGCAGGTACTCTAATAAAAAATATTGAATTTTTTGATAACAAAGACGGTTTTTTTATACATGCAGATAATTATACTCAGGACAGTCTAAGAACTATGATTAGAGATCATAAGAAAAGACCAAAAAATTGCTTTTTTACAATGCTCACACATAAAACCAACGTGCCCCATCTATGTGGAATTGTAAAGACCAACAATCACAAAATTTTAACAGGATTTTATGAAAAACAAAAAAAAGTTAAAGGAAATGCAAATAGCGCGGTTTATTTGCTGTCAAATGAGTTTTTAAAAAAAATCAAAAATAAAACTTATAATGATTTTTCAAATGAAATTATCCCAAAATTTCTTAATAATATATATACAAGCCATACAAATTTTTTTTTTACAGATATCGGAAATGTAAAAAGTTATAACTTTGCAAAAAGCAGATCTTCTTTTGATGCGTAATATAATTAAATATTTTTGGAAATTTATTCCAGGAACGTATAGGTCTGACTCACTAAAAAATATAATATATAAATTTTTAATTCCATATTTAGAAATACTGAAAATTAAATTTCATACAAAAAGAATTATAAATATCATCCATGACTGTTCAGTATCCCCACCAACCTATGGTGACTTTATATATGTTTTAATGGTTTCTAAATACTTCAAATTAAAAAAATATAAAACAAGAATAATAATAATAAATGGAGAGTACAGAACTCAAACCTGGCAGAGAATTAGAAAAAAATATTACAATCAAAAGGTAATTGAATTAAAAAATTTAGCAAAAAGTTTTAAAACTCAGGACCAAATTGAGATAAAAAAATGGAAAGATTTTTATCATACTTATTATAAAAAAAGTAACACAGAAGAATTTTTTTTTAAAGATAGGGTATTTCTAAGAAAAAGAATATATTCACATTCATTTAATTTTCTTAATTTAGTTTTAAAAAAAGAGAATCCAAAATTTTTAAAGAAATTTTTGTTAGAAAAAAATAAATTTAATTATTATTTAAAAAAAAAATTACCTAATAAATACATTGCAATTCATTTTAGATATTCAGAAAAAAATAAAATAAATCAATATTCTAAAAATATTTCTACAGCAAGGAATATAAATTATGAATTATTTAAAACATCGGTAGAAAAATTATCTAAAAAATTTCCAAGAATGAAAATGATTATAATATCCGACAGATCATCAATTAAAGTATTTAAGAAATTTAAAATAAATAAAATTAAATTGCAATATGCCAATGAATTTTCTAAGCATATTTTAGGCGACGCTGCAATTGTATTAAATTCTAATTTATTTTTTCAAGTTAAAGGGGGAGGTATTTATACTCTTGCACTTTTTTCAAATGTTAATTCTATTTATATACACAATACACCAACAAATGAATTAACATATAAAAACTATAGATATTCCTCTTGGCAAAATAATAATCATAGATATATTGTTGCAAATTCTGATAAAGAAATTGAAAAAATTTTAAAAAATTTATAGTTGATGAAAAACATTTTAGTTACAGGATGTGCAGGTTTTATTGGTTTTAATTTATGTGAGATACTTTTAAAAAAAAAAATTAAAATTATTGGTGTTGATAATTTAAATAATTTTTATGACAAAAGTTTAAAAAAAAAGAGAATAAAATTACTTAGTCAACACAAGAATTTTACTTTTATAAAGGCGGATATAAGTTCAAATAAATGTTTAAAAATTTTACTTAAAAAAAAATTTAATTATATTTTTCATTTAGCCGCTCAAGCAGGAGTTAGGCAGTCATTAACAAATCCACGAATATATTTAGAATCAAATATAATTGGTTTTTTTAACATTTTAGAGTTATCTAAATTAAAAAAAATTAAACATTTAATTTATGCTAGTTCAAGTAGTGTTTATGGAAGCCAGAATAGAAAAAAATTCTCTGAAAAATTGAATACTGATAAACCACTTCAATTTTACGCTGCTACAAAAAAATCTAACGAAGTAATGGGATATAGTTATGCAATAAATTATAATATACCAATGACCTGCTGTAGGTTTTTTACAGTTTACGGCCCCCATGGAAGACCTGATATGGCCACATTTAAATTTACCAATGCAATTTTGAACAAAAAAAATATATTCATTTATAATAAAGGAAATCATAAACGAGATTTTACATATGTTGATGATGTTGTAGAATGTTTGTTTAGACTTCTTAATAAACCTCCAAAAAAAAGTTATCATCAAATTATTAATCTAGGTAAAGGAGAGGGTACAGATATAGTTACTTTTTTAAAAATTATTGAGATGACGCTTAAGAAAACTACTAAAGTAAAGTTTATAAGTAAGCAACAAGGAGATATGATTGAAACTTTATCATCAATAAAAAAACTAAAAAATACTATTAGCTTTTCTCCTAAAATTTCACCAGAAAAAGGTATAAAACTTTTCATAGATTGGTATAAAAGTTTTTATAAAAATGAAAAATAAAATAAATTTAATAGCTGAAATTGGATGGAATCACTTAGGCAATATTTCATTAGCAAAAAAAATGATTAAAATCGCTGCAAAAAGTGGCGCTGATTATTGTAAATTTCAAACATGGTCTGAAAAAAATTTGAAACCTGGAGCTTGGGATAATGATGGAAGGAGATCTATTTATAAAAGAGCTCAATTATCTCATAAAATGCACTATGATTTGAAAAATGAGTGTAAAAAAAATAATGTAAAATTTTTGACATCAATATTTTCACTCAAGGATATTGTATTTTTATCAAAATTAAATCCAGCCGCTATAAAAATACCTAGTCATGAAGTATATAATTTAAAACTTATAAAAGAATGTTTAAAAAAATTTAAACTAGTTCTTATATCAGCTGGAGCTGCTAAATGGAGTGAAGTTAAAAAAATTATTGATTTAAAATCAAAAAAAATTATTTTGATGCATTGTGTATCTTCCTACCCTTTGGAAGCTAAAAAAGTAAATTTTTCAAAGTTAGATAGAATCAAAAATTATACAAAAAATATTGGTTATAGTGGTCATTACGATAATATTGAAGATGCTGTGATAGCAATTTCAAAAGGTGCAAATTTTATTGAAAAGCATTTTACGACAAATAATAAATTAAACGGTCGAGATAATAAATATGCATTAAATCCGAGCAAATTTAAATCTCTATCTGAATTTAGAAATATTTATTTAGAAATGATTGCACCGAGAGGTTTTGATGTTCAAAAATGTGAACTAGACATTTATAAAAATTATAGGGGAAGATGGTCAAAATAAGTTCTAAACAAGAATCTGATATCTCAGTTATAATAAGGACAAGAAATGAAGAGAGATGGATTGGTCATTGTATACAATCCATTCTAGATTTTATTAATAAACCAGAAATAATAATTATTGATAATAATTCAAAAGACTCAACATTAGAAATTATAAATCATTTTATTCAAGATCCATATTTGAATGGCGGAAATAAAAATTATACTGATATAAAGATAAACAAGATAGAAAATTATACTCCTGGTAAATCCTTAAATTTAGGAGTGAAAAAAGCTAAAAAAAAATTTATTTTAATAATATCAGCACATTGTTCATTAAAAAAATTTGACGAAAAAAAATTAAAAAAAATTATAAAATCTAATCTTGGAATTTTTGGAAATCAAATCCCTATTTGGTGTGGAAAAAAAATTAATAAGAGGTATTTATGGAGTAATTTTAAAAATAAAT
>MDSV01233352.1_pt1 | contig 28722 bp, 26 predicted proteins | sample 810851 | NCBI WGS metagenome assembly MDSV01 (sample SAMN05326640, study PRJNA326480) | marine metagenome | isolation source: seawater | place: Atlantic Ocean: North East | collected 2012 | reverse complement strand
GTTACACACGATCCCATTTCGAACTCGAACGTTAAGGGCTCCAGCGCCGATGGTACTTTGTCTTAAGGCATGGGAGAGTAGGACATTGCCAGGTCTACTGAACGTGAAAGTCACTTTGCTAATCAATTATTTTTAGATTACTCATTTTTAGGTTATATATTATCTATGAATTTTCTTGTTACCGGTGGTGCTGGATATATAGGCTCGCACATGGTGAAGTATTTGCAGGATAGAAATTTCAATGTCGACGTAATAGATAACTTTTCTACTGGTAATAAATGGGCATTAAAAAATTGTGATGTCTATGACGTGGATCTTTTAGATTTTAACGCCTTAAACAATATTCTTTCTAAAAATAATTATGAAGCTGTATTTCATTTTGCTGCAAAATCGCTAGTTAGTGAGTCATTGACTAATGAAAAGATGTATTTTAATAACAATGTGGCTGCATCAAAAAATCTTTTAAATCTTAGCGTGAAATATAATATAAAAAATTTTATATTTTCATCTAGTGCATCTGTCTTTGGATCAATAAGCTCGATCAAAGTTGACGAAAGTCATGCAAAATTCCCTATTAATCCCTATGGAAAATCAAAGTTAATTTTTGAGAATATATTGAGCAAAAAAGTAACGCAGTCTAATTTGAATGCTGTAATACTTCGCTACTTCAACGCTGCTGGAGCTGATGAAAGCGGTTTAATAGGTGAATACCATAATCCAGAAACTCATCTTATACCTAGTATCTTTAATAATTTGCTTGGAAAAAAAAATATTCTCGAAATATACGGAGATAATCATAAAACAAAAGACGGAACATGCATAAGAGATTATATACATGTTAGTGATCTAGTTCATGCGCATTATTTAGCTTTTGAAAAAATAAGAAATGAAGGAGGTTGCTTCGACTATAATCTTGGTAATGGTAATGGTTTTTCTGTTCTTGAGATAATTAAGACATGCGAGTTAATCACGAATAGGAATGTAAGTTATAAATTTGTAAAAAAAAGAATAGGTGATCCGGCATTTCTAGTTGCTGATAGCTCTAAGGCAACTTCAGAATTAAAATGGATAAGTGAACATAAAAACATTGAAAGTATTATTAAATCAGCTTGGAAATGGCATACAAGGCTTTACCGTGATATTGTCTAAATTAAGCTTGCCAATACAATTACAATAATGATTATAACCAGGATAGCATATGTTATTGTAATCTAAATTTTATAATTGTTCATAAAATATTAATATCTATGAGACTTTACAATTTGCTCTTACACTTTATCCTCATCATATGAAAATTTGTGTTGTTGGTGCTGGATATGTTGGCTTAAGTTTAGCTGTATTACTTGCACAAAAATATGAAGTTTTTGCACTAGATGTCATAGAAGATAAAGTTCAGCTTATCAATAATAAAAAATCACCAATTAAGGATATAGAGTTAGAGGATTATCTTAAAAATAAAACTCTTAATTTAAATGCTACTACAGATAAAAACGAAGCTTACTTAAATGCTGATTACGTGATTATATCTACGCCCACAAATTATGAAATTAAAACAGGGTCATTCGACACCGCCACTGTCGAATCTGTAATATCTGATTGTATATCTGTCAATTCAGAAGCCTTTATAATTATCAAATCAACAATTCCACTCGGTTTTACAGATAGTATGAGAGTAAAATTTAAGAAAAAAGATATTGCATTTTCTCCTGAATTTCTTAGAGAAAGTAAAGCTCTTTATGACAATCTATATCCTTCAAGAATAGTAATTGGTGATATTTCAGAAAGAGCATTAGAATTTGGAAGAATGCTTATTGATTGCTCATTAAAATCTAAAAATAAAGTTCAGTTATTTAGTATGGAATCTAAAGAGGCTGAAGCTGTTAAACTTTTTTCAAATACTTTTCTTGCAACAAGAATTTCTTTTTTTAATGAACTAGATAGTTTTGCTGAAATTCACAACTTATCCTCAAAAAAGATCATCAGTGGCGTTAGCGCCGACCCTAGAATTGGAAATTTTTATAATAATCCATCATTTGGATATGGAGGATATTGTTTACCAAAAGACACAAAACAACTATTAGATAATTTTAATAAAATTCCAAATAATATTATTACAGCAGCAGTAGAGTCTAATAAAACGAGAAAAGAGTTTATTATTAAAGCAATTTTAAACAAGTCTTCAAGCACTATAGGAATTTATAGGCTAATAATGAAGGAAGGGTCTGACAATTTTAGAGAAAGTGCGGTTTTAGACATCATTGAGGAATTGAAGTTAAAAAAAGTAAAAATTATTCTTTATGAGCCATTGATAGATGAAAGTAGCTTTAATGAAATTGAAGTAATTACTGATATCAAGAGCTTCATAAATAAAGCAGATTTAATTGTCGCTAATCGGCTTTCGGATGAGCTTCTTCACGTAAGAAATAAAGTGTATTCAAGAGATATTTTTCAAGAGAACTGATTGACTAAATAAGTTAATAACCCTAGATTACCCTTCAAGTTACGCGGGGTGGAGCAGTCTGGTAGCTCGTCAGGCTCATAACCTGAAGGTCGTAGGTTCAAATCCTACCCCCGCAACCACACAAGTGAATTAAATATTAGTGTTATTTAATTAAATATTTAAATTAATATCAAATAAAATAAATTCAGATATATCATTTGTAATTCCCATTCTTGTTTGGTCTATCAATAGAGATATATATTTAAAAAAATTGCTTCCGCATTTAAATGATTTAAAGAATGACTTCCACAATGTTGGTAAGTTCTATTGAGGCATGGGTGAAGTGGTTACTGATAGAAAGGATATATTGAATGGCAATTCAAATGCAACATAAATTCAAAAAAAAGAAATATATTATGAATTCCTTAAGAACAAAAATCTAATTTAGTAAATTTTTAAGAGATTTAACTGGGGTATAATTACGTGCAGAATATTTATCGCAGAATTGATTGATGGTTTTTTGAGTGGTCTTTTTGAACCACCATTTATTTATATCATCCCAAATTGAATTTATAAATTTTGAAGCTTGATTATAATCAGTGAAAATAATATTAGCAGAAATTAGTTTATTTAAGTGAATAATAAATTCCTTATTAAACTGAAATAAATGACTTGGTTCCAGTATTACTATTGTCGGTATATTTTGATTAAGAGTATGTAAAAAACCTGAAGATGTGTAGGTGAATACAACTATTTTACTTTTGCCAACAAGCCTCTCAAATTTTTCTTTCCCACTATCTATTTTTAAACTCTTAATCTGGCTCCAAAATTCATGGTCATTTTTTTCAGTTAATTTTATTCGTGCATTTAATAAATATGGTCTAATGATTAAATTATCAATAACTTTAGACTTAAGCTTTGCAACAAATTCAACTTTTAATTTTTCCCTATACTCATTATAGTCAATATAACTCCATTGCCTTTCATGATACATGAATCTGTAATTTAAAGCCTCTGCAGGAGGTTTTACTAAAAGTAATGAACCATTAGAATCATAATTCATCATATTTTTTTTCGCACAAATGATATTGAATCCAATCAAGTCTGTTTTTCTTTTTTTCCATCCCCAAGTTATAAATTTATCTGATATAATTTCCTCTGTTTGATAATATTTTTCTTTTACCCATCCATAGTAAGCGCCATGTTGTAATGTGTATAAAGGAACTTTATTATACTCCACTTGATTAGCTGCCCAAAATTTAAAGGACTCATCAAAACAAATATTAGCAGAGCCAGTTAATATGAATCTTGGGCTTGATGGATATCCATAATTTAAAGCTGTTTTTTTTAAGTCATTGCGACCCTCTAAATAACAGGTAGGCATTAGTTCAAAAATTAATGATTTTAATAAATTTAAACTTTTTTTACGATTAAATGATTTTTTTGCAAGTTTGTGTCTTAATTGTAAATTTACTTTTTTATGCTTAATAAATTTTTTCTCACTCCAAAGTATTGGTTTTTTATTTATTTGAAAATTAAGGTATACCTCGTAACTCTTAGGCAAGTAAGTGCCAATGATAAATGCATCATTATCATTAGATATTAATTTATTAAATTTATTTATAGTATCTACAATAAAGCTCTTTGACTTATTTAAAGTATAAAATGATAAGTCAGTATTTCTTTTTAAACTATGGTCTTCAATTTTTTTAATTTTTAGATTTTTTATATTTAATTCCTTTAAAATCTTGTGGAATAATTTTTGATTCCAGTGATCATCGAGATTTGCTAAAGCGTATTCTATTGAATTATCACACGTTAAACTATAATTCTTTGAGTTGATATACGAAAATGATGAAAATTTATATTTAGCAAATAATATTTTTGTAAATTCAACTCTATCATAAATGAGCGCTAAGCACCAGTCAAACCATTGACCTATTAATATTCTATAAAATCTTACACTATAATTTTTTTTAAAATGCTCGTTTAAACTCTTACATACATCTAGAAAGATATCGTCATTTATTTTATAAATTTCTTTCCATACTCTATCTTTATAAATTATCTTTTCTTTTTCAGATTTAAAAACATCCTTTAAAATATTATCTTTGAAATAGTTGGAGTCATTTGGTTGATTTATAAAACACCACATACCTAAAAAAAATTTTTGGTTTTTACTGTCCCATGTTTTTTTATCACTTGAGACAATTAAGTGTTTCATATTAGATATTTTTTTTCTCATATATCGTTTTATATTTATATGATTGACACTTTAGGGCAAACAAATAGTATAATTTCATGCCTTCATCACAACACCAGCAAATTTCAAGTGTCGTAAGTTTTGTAATGAATATTAATCCTAATTCAATTTTAGAAATTGGGGTAGGGTTTGGGAAATATGGCGTTTTATGTCGAGAATATTTGGAATATTGGAAAGGTGATGTTGATTGGAAGCTTCCCGTAAAAGAAAATTGGGAAAGAAGAATAGATGGCATAGAAGCTTTTGAAGATTATATTAACACACATCATAAATATATTTATAGTAATTTATATATAGGCGATGCTCTTGATGTTATCGATACATTAGATACTAAATACGATTTAGTAATGCTAATAGATGTATTAGAGCATTTCAATTATGAAGATGGCATGGTTCTATTAGAAAAATGTTTGAAAAAATCCAAAAATATACTTATATCGATTCCTAAAGATATTGGTCTGCAAAGTGATGTAAATGATAATGCATATGAAATACACAGATTTCAATTTTTAAAAAAACATTTTAAAAAACTAAATACAAATTTTGCGTTTGCTTCAGGTGGCACTGAATCACTAATAGTACTACTAGGAAATAATGCAAAAAAATATTACTATAGAAAAACATTACATGAATGGGTAACCTGGGTTAAAGAATCACTGCCAGGATTTTGGATTAGAAGAAGATATATTACAAAAAAACTAAGTAAAAAGAACAAATAAAAGTTTAAATTACCTTTTTAAATGGGAATAAATAGAACATATGTAATTCTCAACCATGAAACTAATTTTAAGTATGTAATTTGACATTAATTTTTTAATTCTAAAATAAAATTAAACTTATTATTTATTTATGTACTTGAAAAACACACAATTATGATATCTTGATAGACCAAATACACAAATAATGATAACTCTGGTCCGAAATTGATGTCATGAATAAAATAGCCAAATTTTATCTTATTTTAAGTCCTCCTCAAAAGAAGTCGCTTTTTTTTCTCATTTTTTTAATGGGTTTAGGTATGGTTTTTGAGACTGTTAGTATTGGACTTCTTATACCAGCTGTAAATATGTTACTACAATTTGAAAAAACTACATATCATATACTTATTGAGAAGTATATTGACATTTCAATGTTTGATCAGTTACAACTTTTCACTATTGGCATATCATTTTTATTTTGTTTTTTTTTACTAAAAGTAATGTTCTTAACTTTTTTGTCGTGGGTTCAAAGTAAATTTGCTTTCAGTATTCAGGAAGCAAGCTCATTACGTATATATCGTCAGTACATCAACAAACCATACAAATTTTTTATGAACGAAAATTCATCAAAAGTTATTAAAAATACCATAAATGAGTGTCTAAATTTATCTTCAATCACTGTCGCTACTTCTGTAATATTAACTGAATTATTTGTAATCATTGGGCTTTCAACTCTATTAATTTATTATAAGCCTTTCGCCGCATTAACCGTTATATTTACTCTTATATTTCTTAGTTTAAGCTTTTACTTACTTACAAGATCAAAGCTACTGAATTGGGGTAAACTTCGTGAGAAATTTGATAACGAAAGAATTAAACAAATAATAACTGGTTTTGGTGGAATTAAAGAAATAAAAATACTCAATAGAGAAGATCAATTTCTTGACTCTTATCAAGAACAAAACGCTGGACTAGCTAACGTGAGTACTTTTTATATGTTTCTAGCTCAATTACCAAGATTGTGGTTAGAATTTTTTGCCGTATTTGGCCTTCTTTTATTGATACTTATTCTTACTTTACAAGGATTTGAGGTTGAAAGTATTGTAACAGTTTTGGCAATTTTTGCTGCAGCAGGATTTCGGATGATGCCCTCGGCAAATAGGATTTTGAATTCACTTCAAGTAATACGATACTTAAACCCTACTATCGATATTGTTTACAATGAATTAGTGACAAATAAAGAATCTAATCTTGAGATGAAAGAAAATAATATAATTGATTTTAAAAATAGTATTATGTTTAAGAACATAAGTTATTCTGACAATGATAAGTCAGAAAGAATCTTAAAAAATATTTCCTTTTCAATAAATAAAGGTGAAACAATCGGTATAGTTGGCGAAAGTGGGTCAGGTAAAAGTACTTTAATTAATTTATTTTTAGGCTTACTTCAGCCAAATGAAGGAAGAATATTAGTTGATGGCGAAAGCATTGATAGTGCATCTAGGTCTTGGCAGAAACTAATTGGGTTTGTTCCTCAGTCAATTTATTTAATGGATGATACCATTAAAAAAAATATTGCATTTGGTATACCTGAAACTGAAATTGATAATCAAATAATTCAACAAGTAATAGATCTATCAATGTTAAATAATTTGATTTCTGAAAATAGAGGACTTGATACATTAGTTGGTGAAAGGGGAGTAAGATTATCCGGGGGGCAACTTCAAAGAATTGGAATTGCTAGATCATTGTACCATAATCCTGCAATATTAGTCTTAGATGAAGCTACTAATGCATTAGATGAAGATACTGAAACAATGGTGATGGCGTCTGTAAACAAGCTCAAGGGAAAAAAAACAATTATCATTATATCACACAGAATGAATACTTTGAAAAATTGTGATAAAATTATTAAAATAAATAATGGTAAAATTGAACTAATTTAGGAATGTATAATTAATAAATTAAATTAATATACTTGGTGGCTTAGGATTTATTGGTTCTCAATTTGCTAAATTACTTATAAAGAAAAATTTTCATATTCATAATAATAGATTTTTTACCTATACAGACTATTACAATTATATCTATTCATTCAAACAATTAAGAAGAGATAAAATTATGGGGAATCATGTATAGAATGGATTGTCTGATGCAGTCGTTCCATCCCCACTTTTTAGGTGAATAAAGTGCGTGAAAAATTAAAATCAAAGCAATATAGATAATATTTAATAAACCTTTTTTAAAGATTTGTTAAAAAAATCGAATTTCTCAATAATAATTTTAAAAAAACTTGTCTTTAATATTTTTAGCAATTTTAATCTCACCAGAATCACTATCAAAATAATTTCTTAATATATTTTCACTTTGGTACTGCAACATATCTCTCCAATAGTTAGCAGAATTTATTTTATAATAATCAAAGTAATCTTGAAGATCACTAAATGTTTTGGCTCCTCCATTATCTCCATATTTAGTTACAAATGGAGAAAAATTAGGATACAAGCTTTTTGCTCCAATTATTCTTGTCTTCATATAATTACCAATCAGCATATCATCAAAAATTTCATAATTTATTGATGTCATCAGAGAATTTTTGGGTGCTTCAAATGAAATTATACTTTTTTTATTTGAAAGTTTAATATTAAGCTCTTTACCACCTACTATAAGATTAATAGCCCCAAAGGATTTTTTTAAATTTTCAAATGATTTAAAATAATCTGATACGATTTTTATTTCATCCTTATCTAATTGATCTGAGTAAGAGTCTCCAAAGTCCTCAGGTGATTTTGCTAAAACAGGAATTTTTTTAGGATTAATTTGAATAAAATCTTCTTTTAAAGTGTCCCATGATATAAATGCTGGCAACAGATCTCCAAACGTATCTTTAAAGCCATCATAATGTTTTTCAAGAGGAGTTACATGTTCATTCATATGAATTGAGTCTGATCGTTGATATTGGTGAATTGAAGAAAATGGTACCGCAAAATTACAACCAAGACTATTTAATATATTACTATACCTTTTTCCAATCTTCGGTTTAAAGGAAGTTATTGGAGATATAAATTTATTATTTTCATCGTATATATTTACCATATCAGCATCACCCCAATTAACAAGCTTAAGTAAGAAGCGATTTTTGTAATTACTTATAATCTTTTTTATAGTTGGTCTCCAACCTAACAAACTGCCATCGTTAGCATTTAAAATAACATCCTTCTTTGCTATTTCAATTAAGAGTGATGCATCTTGATTCCAATCTGCAAAGCTTTTAACTCTGACATTTTTTGATATTTCAAACCATTCATTAGATTTGATTTTAATTACATCGTATTTATCTTTAAAAAAATTATAAATTCTGTCTCCATAGTGATCAGGGATTAGCAATCTAGAATTTTCAAAGTATTCGAAAGAGTTTTGATCTATGTGATCTGGGTGTCCGTGTGAAAGCCATATATATTTTGATTTTTTAATATTTTCCTTTTGAGAATTTGGTATTTCATATTTAAGAGCCCAACTTCCAAAATAGGGATTTCCTGATACCCAGGGATCTGTTGAAAGTACAGGAGTCCCATCGAATACAGTAACTGTCGCATTTCCAATTGTTTCAAAACCTAACATGTACTATTACAAAACAAAATTGATCTATTATTTAAAGATTTCAAATTTAAGTTTAAATTATTAATATATTATAAATTATATAAATATATACTCATACATATAATTATTTAAAAATAAATATGAAAATATGAATAATAGAATACTAGTAACAGGATGCTTAGGGTTTATTGGTTTTCATACTGTTAACAAATTGTCGCAGGAAAATAAGAATTTTAAGATATTTGGAATAGATAATATTAATTCATATTATGATGTAAAATTAAAAAAATCTCGATTAAATGTACTTAAAAAATTAAAAAACTTTTCTTTTACTAAATTAGATATACGTAAAAAAAAATCATTATTTAATTATTTTAAACACAATAAAATTAATTTTGTTGTTCATCTTGCAGCACAAGCAGGTGTTAGGCATTCTATAAGTAACCCGGAGGATTATATTGATAATAATATTATTGGTTTTTTCAATATTTTAGAGTCCTCAAGAAAAAATAATGTCAATCACTTAGTATTTGCATCTACAAGTTCAGTTTACGGAGACAATAAAAAATTTCCATTAAAAGAAACTTATAATACTGATAAGCCTCTTTCTTTTTATGCAGCAACCAAAAAATCTAATGAAGTAATGGCCTATTCATATAGCTATATTTATAAATTGCCTTGCACTGCACTAAGATTCTTTACTGTTTATGGTCCTTATGGGCGTCCTGATATGTCCTTATTTAAATTCACAGATGGAATTATAAATGAGAAAAGAATTGAATTATATAATTACGGTGACCACGTAAGAGATTTTACGTATATTGATGACATAGTAGATGGCATATTAAGCTTAATCAAAAAACCTGAAAAAAAGTTAATTCCATTTGAAGTTTATAATATAGGAAGTGGAAATCCTAAATCGCTTAAATTATTTTTATCAAGAATTGAAAAAACCTTAGCAAAAAAAGCTAAGGTTAGCTTAAAAAAAATGCAACAGGGAGACATCCATAAAACATATGCAGATATCTCAAAGATAAATAAGAAGTTTAATTATAGACCAAAATTTGATATATCAACTGGTATAAAAGAGTTTGTAAACTGGTATTTAAATTATTTCTCAAAAAATAAATAATTGTTAAATGTATGAATATTCCTATTGATCCAATATCTCAGTTTAAGAAAGATAATACTGCCACTTTTTATTTTATTAACGAAATATGGAATAAAAAATATTATATTTCACTTTTTGTTCTTGCATCACTTTTATTTTTCTTTTCACTAAAATATCTTTTCATAGAAAAGAATTACATAGCTAGATCTGAAATTCATCCAAATCCAAAAGTTTCGTACGTCAATAAAAACCCTCTTAATATTGCAATGAGCTTAGAAGCTGAATTGAGAGAATATATAGTTGGGTATGAAACTGGACCAGATGGAGTGCCTACAGTTTCTTTTTTTAACCCTGATGAAATTATAGATGAATTCGCAATATTGTTAAAAGACGAAAATAATATTTTATCAAGTGCTAGAGAATTTTTGGATAAAACCGAAATTGTGGATGAAGCAGATAAGCAAAAATTTATCGATAGTTCTATAAGTAATTTTAATTTTTATATTGATTTATTTTCTGGAGTAAGTAAATATTCAAATTATATTGTAGTAGAATTTGTTGCGAGTACTAATGAATTAGCAAAGGCTTTTTTGGCCTTTCATGTTAAAAAATCACTTATAAATTTTGACACACAAATTATTGAAGAAAGAGATTACAGAATAGACTTAGCAATTAGCCGAATTGAGTCTGATGTTATAAATAGAAATAGAGAAATAAGTGATCAAAAAACAATATTTACAAATCAAGTAATGTCCTCTTTAAGAAGGTTGGAAAGAGACATAATTATTGCAGAGGACTTAAATATTATTGAACCATCTTCCAAATCTCCTCAATTCGGCTTTATAGACCCTTTGTATAAAGAAAGTAGCTACTGGAAAGGTAAGAAAGTATTAGAAAATGAAATACTCTATCTAGAATCAGAATTAGAAAGTGACTCAAAATCAATATTGATGCTAAAATTAGAATTAGAAGAGTTGATTAATAATATAAATTTACTAAAAGATTTTAAGTCTTCTTTAAATAATACAGCAATTACGAATGAAGTTTTTTATGTTAGCTGGTCTGAAAAAAGTGTTACTTCAAAAATGGATTTTATTTCTGACAAGAAACTATTAGTTATTTCCTTAATATTTGGATTTCTAATTGGATTTATATTTTCGGTCATGAGTATTTTACGTATTAATAGATCTTAATTTATTAATATATAAAAATACATCTCTTCTAGTAATGTTCATAAGTATTAACAAAAACGTAATTTTAATCTCACTTTACTTAATACCTTTATTATTAATAATTGGAACCTCAATAGCTAATTTAGGCATCTCATTGGCTGCTTTCTCTTTTATCATACTAACTTTATATGAAAAAAAATGGAAATATTATAATAGCTTATTTTTTAAATTATTTATTTTATGGTGGTCATTATTAATAATTTCGTCATTACTTTCTGAAGATTTAATATTTTCTCTATCAAGCTCTCTTTTTTATTTGAGGTTTGGATTACTAACACTTTCTATTTGGTATATTCTAGATCATCAAAAAGAATTTATTAAATATTTTACAGCTATTTTATCAATTACATTTCTATTAGTTATTGCAGATAGTTATATTCAGTATTTTTCTGGGTCAAATTTAATGGGCATAGAATATACTAAAGGAAGGCTCTCAAGTTTTTTTGGAGACGAGCTAATTGTTGGTAACTATTTATCTAGATTATATCCCTTATTAATTGGGCTTGTTTTTCTAAACTATTATAAAAATAATTATTATTTAATCTTTATCGTTTTTTCTTTAGTTGCTATTGACCTTATTATTTATTTATCCGGAGAAAGAGTAGCGTTCTTAAATTTGATAATCTTAACTTTTTTGATTATTCTTCTTGTTGAGAAATGGAAGAAAATAAGAATTTTGACATTTTTAGTTACAATTCTAATGATATTATTTGTTACATTGACCAATCAAAATGTAAAAACCAGAATGTATGATCACACGTTGGATCAAATTAGTAATTCAGGTAAAATTCATATTTTTAGTGAGGAACACGAAAATTTCTATATTGCCTCAATAAAAATGTTTTCTGATTATCCATTTTTTGGAATTGGACCTAAAATGTACAGAGTAGTGTGCGAAGATGAGAGATATTACTATAAGAGTAAAAATACAAATCTTCATACCTGTAGTACGAGCCCACATGGAATCTATCCACAGTTATTAGCTGAAACTGGGGCAATTGGAACAACATTTGTTTTTGGTTTTTTTATATATATTATTTTTTTATTCACAAAGCATATTTGTCTAAAGTTCAGATCAATTAGTTTTTTAAATGATTATCAAATCTGTCTTCTGGTATCTTTGTTTATTTCCCTCTGGCCAATAATACCAGCTGGCAATTTTTTTGGTAGTTGGATTAGCATAATTTACTATTTGCCCCTTGGATTTCTAATCCATTCATTTACTAACACTGAAGAAAAGTGATAGAATAAAACTTACCAATCATTTTTAATAGAAAATATTTAATTATTACGATATATTTGATATGTGTAAATTATCAATTTAACTCCAATCAGTATAAATAAAAAGATGAAAATTATAGTTACGGGTGGATCTGGATTTATTGGCAGCCATCTTTTAGATTGCCTTCTTGAAGATGGACATGAGATAACTGTACTTGATAACTTAAGTACAGGGAGATTAGATAATATAAATCATATTAAAAATGATGTGAGGTTCATTAATTGTGATTTAGTCAATATAAACGGGTGGGCTAATGAATGTGATGATATTGATGTCATCTTTCACTTAGCTGCTTTAGCTGACATTGTTCCAAGTATAGAAAATCCAAATAAATATTTTGATGCAAATGTTAATGGCACTTTTAATATTCTTTCGCTTGCAAAAGAAAAAAAGGTTAAAAAATTTATTTATGCAGCTTCTTCCTCTTGTTATGGATTAGCAAAAGAATTTCCTACAAAAGAAACTAATGATATCGATTTACAATATCCTTATGCATTAACTAAAAGATTAGGAGAGGAATTAGTCCTTCACTGGGGTAGATTATATAATATAAATGTAACGAGTATGCGTTTTTTTAATGTATACGGACCAAGATCAAGAACCTCTGGCACTTATGGAGCTGTTTTTGGAGTTTTCTTAGCTCAATTACTAGCAAAATCTCCATTCACAATTGTTGGAGACGGTAATCAAACAAGAGATTTTACATATGTTACAGATATTGCAAATGCCATGAAATGTTCAATGAAATCTAATAAGAGTGGTCAAATTTATAATGTTGGAAGTGGAGAAACAATTTCAGTAAATAGGATTGCTGATTTGATTGGTGGGGTTGATTATAAAAGGACTTACATACCAAAAAGACCTGGAGAACCTGATTGTACCTTTGCCGATATAACAAAAATAAAAAATGAATTAAATTGGTTTCCCTTGATAAATATTGAAGAAGGCATAAAAAAAGTGTTAGAAAATATAGACTATTGGAAGGAAGCCCCTGTATGGACTCCTGAAACAATATCAAAAGAAACTAAAAATTGGTTTAAATATTTGGGTAAATGATGTCAGAGAAATTAAAAAAGATATTTATTACCGGAGGTGCTGGTTATGTTGGTGCCATGCTCGCTCCACATTTAGCCAATAAGGGATATGAAGTCATTGTTTTTGATTTAATGATTTATGGTGAAGATGTAATTGATCATCATAAAAATATTTCACTTATTAAAGGAGATATAAGAGATTTAGAGCTCTTAAAAAAATATTTGAAGGGTTGTGATGCAGTTATTCATCTTGCCTGTATATCTAACGATCCAAGTTTTGAATTGAATCCTAATCTAGGTAAGTCAATAAACCTAGATAGTTTTGAACCTCTCGTTAAATTAGCAAAAGAATTAAACATAAGGAGGTTTATATATGCATCTTCGTCATCAGTTTACGGTGTCAAATCAGAAAAAAATGTACATGAAGAAATGAAACTAGAACCATTAACTGACTATTCAAAATTTAAGGCCGATTGTGAGAAAATTCTTTCAAACTATACTTCTGACTCCTTTACCACTATATCAGTGAGGCCAGCAACTGTTTGTGGCTATTCAAAGAGACAAAGACTTGATGTAGTAGTAAATATTCTTGCTAATCTAGCTTATCACAAAAGAGAAATAACTGTATTTGGTGGGAAACAACTAAGACCAAACATTCACATTTCCGATATGATAAATGCTTACGAAATTTTACTTGAGGCTTCTAGCAAGATTGTAAATAATAAAATATATAATGCAGGTTATGAGAATTTTTCAGTTCTTGAGTTAGCTGAAAAGACAAAATCTGTAATTGGTAATGATGTAAAACTTATTACTTCTCCCACTAATGATAACAGATCTTACCATGTTTCTTCAAAGAAAATATTCGATGAATTAGGCTTTATTGCAAAATACTCAATCGAGGATGCTGTAAGAGATATGAAAAATGCGTTTGATAAAAAATTGTTGCCTAATTCACTTAATGATGAAATGTATTTTAATATCAAACGAATGAATTCAATAAATCTAAAATAAAAATGGATCAGTTTAATCTTGCAAAAAAGAGATGTAAAAATCATCGTTTACAAATTTTGGAATTATCTCAGAAAGTTCAAGCATTACATATTGGAGGATCATTTTCATCTGTGGAAATTGTTGACTGTATATATAACATGCTCAAAAAGAAAAATGATAAGTTTATTCTTTCTAAAGGTCACGCAGGTATAATTCAGTACGTTGTACTAAACCAGATAGGCATATTATCAAAAAGAAAACTACATTCTTATTGTCAGAAAGATGGTTATCTTGGAGTACATCCAGACTATGGAAAAGCTGGCATCGTTGCTTCAACAGGTTCACTTGGGCACGGACTAGGAATTGCTTCTGGTATAGCATTAGCTAATAGGGGTAAAAATAATTATTTTATAGTAATGAGTGATGGAGAATTACAAGAGGGCTCAGTATGGGAGGCTGCTTTAATAATAGGAGCATTGAGGCTAAATAATATAGTTGTCGTTATAGACAATAATGATCTCCAAAGTTCAACTAGAGCAACGGATACTCATCCTAACTTATATCCAATTGATAATAAATTTCGCGAGTTTGGGTGGAATGTTGCTAACTGTAATGGATCATCATCAAAGCAAATTTATTCTGCTATAAAAAATAGAAAGAGAGATAAGCCTTTTGCTTTAATAGCCAAAACTGTAAAAGGATATCCTATAAGTTTTATGAAAGACATTCCCATGTGGCATTATAGATCTCCCAACAAAGAGGAATATGAGCAAGCATTAAAAGAGATAAATAAATCATGAGAAATATCTTTGCAGAAGAACTATATCAAAATGCTATACGAGATAAAAATATCTATATAGTAGTTGCAGATATATCCCCTGCAGGAAATATGCAGAATTTTCAAAAAAAACATCCTGATAGATTTGTTAATGTTGGTGTCTCCGAAATGACAATGATAGGGATGTGTGCTGGACTGGCTCTTGAAAAAAAACGTGCATTTGCATATACAATTGCAAATTTTACTCTTTATCGTCCATTTGAGATGGTTAGAAACGATCTTTGCTATCAAAACTTACCTGTAACTATAGTTGGCATGGGTGCAGGTACAACCTATGCTAATTTAGGAGGAACTCATATTTCGCAAGAGGACATTTCCATTGCTAGATCAATTCCAAACATGAAGATCATAGCTCCATCAGATCCTCTTGAGCTTAGAGAGGCAGTCAAATATTGTTGTAAAAATACTAAATCTCCCATTTATTTAAGAATAGGTAAATCTGGTGAAGAAAATTTTACACAAAATTCAATAGAGCAATGGAGATTTGGAAAAATTAGAAAAGTTTCCAATGGTAAAGACTTATGCATATTAACCTATGGACCAATAATCAAGAAGGCATATAAACTTAAAGAAAATTTACTTAAAAAAGATTTAAATGCATCAATTTATAGTTGTAGTACCTTAAAACCATTTGATCAAACAAGGATAAAAAGAATTTTTAAGAAATATAAGAATATAATAATAATTGAAGATCACTCAGTAATAAATGGTTTGTCACAAATAGTCAAAGTTGAAGCATATGAAAACAGATATTTAGGTAAAATTATTGATTTTAATCTTCAGGATAAGTTCTTGAACAATTACAAATCTCAAGATGCTTTACAAAGTACTCACGGGTTAAGTGATAAATTGATTTTAAAAAAAACATTAAGTATTTTAAGGAAATAAATGTCATCTTTTTTTTCTAATAAAGAAAATAAAATAACAAATAGTTATCTCCAGAAGGGATATATAATAAGTAAAGTAAATAACTTAGAATCCTTAGAGTGGATTACTAATTTTTTTAATGAAAGGTTAAGTAAAAAAATCAAAAAAAATATTAGAGGTGACTACTTTAATGAAATTCATAAATATGTAGGTTTGAAGAATCTTAACAGTTTTAGACTTGAGATAATTAACGAAATAAATAAATCAAAGTCATTTAAAAAGCATTATTACAAAGTTGCTTCGGAATATTTGAACGTTCTTGTAGGAAATGAATTAGTGATGCAAAAAAGTATTAATTTAAGTATTCAAATGCCAAAGGATAAAAGTTCGTTATTAGAGATGCATGCTGATACATGGTCAGGAGATTCTCCTTATGAGATAGTTTTATGGCTCCCTTTAGTTGATTGTTTCAAAACAAAAAGTATGTATATTTTGCCATCAGACAAATATGAGTTATTTCTTAAAAAATTTAAATCATCGTACTCTAAAAAGAATTTTGACTTATTTAAATCTATAAAGAAGGATTTAATATGGCTAGATATTAAATTCGGAGAAGTGCTTCTTTTTAACCAATGTTTACCTCATGGTAATGTTGTTAATAAGGAAAATGAAACTAGGTGGTCAATGAATTGCAGATTTAAATCAGTATTTACCCCATATGGTGATAAGAAAATTGGTGAATTTTTTCAGCCCATAACATTGCGAGCTTCTTCGCGAATAGGAATGAAATATGAGCTACCTGATGGTAAAAATTGATATGAAAAAAGTACGTGGTTATATTTTTAGTCGTGAATTCATGGGGGAAAGAGTTCCACAATTTGTTCAGAACTTAGTTATCAGAGATTACTGTAAAAAAAATAACTTAACATATCTTCTAAGTGTTACAGAGCATGCAATGGAAAATTCTTCTTATAATTTGAATAAATTATTAGCAGATTTGAAAGATATTGATGGAGTAATACTTTATAGCTTATTTCAATTGCCAATTAAAGAAGAAGATAGATTTAAATTTTATAAAAAAATTTTCTCTGTAAAGAAAAAAATATACTTTGCCTTAGAAAATATTCAATTAGATTGTCAAACTGCTGTTGATCAGATTGAAGATATATGGAACATAAAAAAAACATTACCATTATGTAAAGAGAATTCAATATGGGTGAGTTAAGAAACTTTATTACTAATTTGCACCAATCAACAAGCAGGAACTATATTGAAAGAATGAATAATAATAAAGTTGAATGTATGATAGAGGCAAAAAAATACGGAGAAAATTATTGGGATGGCGATAGAAAGTATGGCTATGGTGGTTATAAGTATATGCCAGGAAGATGGAAACCTTTAGCTGAGAAATTAATTAATACTTATAATCTTACATCTAAATCAAAAATTCTTGATGTTGGCTGTGGTAAAGGATTTCTGCTATTTGAAATTAAAAAAATTATTCCTGAAATAAAAGTAGTTGGCATAGATAGCTCAGATTATGGTCTACAGAATGCTCATCCGGATATAAGACCATTTTTATTTAAGCATAAAGCACAGGACAAATTGCCATTTAATGATAATGAATTTGATTTAGTTATTACGGTTACTACTTTTCATAACTTAAGATTGTTTGAACTTGTCAATGCTTTGGGAGAAATTCAAAGAATAGCAAGAAAGGGATATCTGGTTGTTGAAAGTTACAGGCAAGAAAGTGAGTTATTTAATCTCCAATGCTGGGCACTTACTTGTGAGTCATTCTTTGATGAGAAGGAATGGGAATGGCTATTTAAAAAATTTGGCTATACAGGTGATTATGAATTTATATATTTTAATTAAATAATTATGAAAACAGTTTTTGTATCTGGAAATTTTAATGTAATTCACCCTGGCCACCAAAGATTACTTAAATTTGCGAGTGGTCTTGGTGATAAATTAATTGTAGGAATACTTCCAGACAAATATATTGAAGGAACATCTTTTATTAGTGAAAAACTAAGGCTTGAGGGAATACAAAGTATTTCATTCGTAGATGAAGCCTTTATTATGAAAGACTCTATACAAAATACATTAAAAAAATTAAAACCAAATATTATTGTTAAGGGAAAAGAGCATGAGTCCAAATATAATACTGAACTAAAAGTAATTCAAAAATATGGAGGTAAACTAATTTTTAGTTCCGGTGATATTGTTTTTTCTTCAGTAGATATGTTAAATAAAGAATTTTCAAAAAAATTACAAACTGATTTTGAAATACCTCAAGACTATTTAGATCGTCATAAAATAAAATTTTCAAGAATAAAAGAGATAACTAAAAAATTTAATAACTTGAATGTATGTATCATAGGAGACTTGATAATAGATGAGTACATAATGTGCCAACCTATAGGGATGTCGCAGGAAGATCCAACACTCGTAGTATCTCCTTTGGATACTAAGAAATTCTTAGGAGGAGCAGGCATAGTAGCGGCGCATAGCTCAGGATTAGGTGCAAAAACTCATTTACTGTCTGTAGTAGGAAATGACAAATTATCTATTTTAGCTAATAAAATGACTGGTCTTAGCGGAGTTCACTCATCTTTGTTCGTTGATGATAGTAGAATTACAACTTTAAAGCAGAAATTTAGGAGAAATAATCAATCTTTGTTAAAGATTAATCATGTTACTAATCATTCAATAAATAAAGAATTACAAAAAAAGATACTTTCAAAATTTAAAAAAATTTCGACAAAGCTAGATATTTTAATTTTCTCAGATTTTAATTATGGATGTTTATCCAAGAATTTTGTGTCTGAAATAATTAAAATCGCAAAAAAATATAATATTTTTATGGCTGCTGATAGCCAGTCCTCCTCTCAGGTAGGTGATATTTGTAAATTTCAGGGAATGAATATTATTACTCCTACTGAACATGAAGCTAGAATTAGTACAAATAATTATGAAGATGGATTAGTTGTTCTTTCAAGTGAACTACAAAAAAAATCTAAAGCAAAAAATATATTTTTAAAACTTGGGGATGAAGGGTTATTAATTCATAATACAAAAAAAAAGGGTAAAAATGTTTTCGTTACCGATCGTATAAATGCACTTAATTCTGCTCCATTAGATGTTTCAGGCGCAGGTGACTCTCTTTTAATTGCTTCAGTCTTAGCCTTTAAATCAGGGGGCAGTATTTGGGAAGCGGGTCTTATCGGGTCAATTGCAGCGTCCATACAAGTTGGAAGAACTGGAAATGTGCCACTAAAGCTAAAACAAATGATAGAATTTTTGGATAAATGAAAGCAATTTTACTTGCTGCTGGATTAGGAACAAGATTACGACCGATAACAAATAAAATTCCTAAATGCCTACTTCCTGTGAATGGAAAACCATTATTATATACTTGGTTAGAGAAATTAGAGAGTATTAATGTAAGTGATGTTTTGATCAATACACATTACTTATCTAAAGACGTAAATAACAGTATAAGCAAATTTGATACTAATATGGGTATACATATTGTTCATGAGGAAAAATTACTTGGAACAGCAGGAACTTTAATTAAAAATATTAATTTTTGTGATGAAGATACAATGCTTATTCATGCAGACAATTATATGGAGGAAGATTTGAATAATTTTTGTCATATACATGAAGGAAAACCTCTTCAGTGTTTAATGACTATGTTGACATTCAAAAGTAATAATCCAGAAAACTGTGGAATCTTAAAAGTAGATAAGAACGATATAATGATAGATTTCATTGAAAAACCAAAAGAATTTATTGGAGACCACGCCAATGCTGCAGTGTATATACTATCCCCAGAAATGGCTCAGATAATATTAAGGGATTATCCAGATGCAGTTGATTTCAGCATTGATATTATTCCATTCTTTAAGAAGAAAATTATAACTTATATGACAAACAAAATATTTGCTGATATTGGAACTCCAAAAGAATATTCACGATTAAATAAACTAGGAGGAAATTAATCTATGGAGGGTTTATATAATGTTGAGTCAGATTGCAGGGTGTGTGGTTCAAAAAATCTAAAAATACTTATGAACTTGAACTCTACATCAATTGCAATGCCTAATACTGGATTATCCTCAAGATTAGATAAAGAATTATTAATTCCGTTAACTTTTGCATATTGCAACTCTTGTACAAATCTTCAGATAAATGAGACAGTAGATCCAAGTATTTTGTACTCAAACTTTAAGTATGTTACCTCTATTACTCATGGTTTAGTAGATCATTTTGAAAAATTTTCCGAAGAATGCTTCGAAAAAAAACATGTATCAGAAGGTGAATTTGTTTTAGATATAGGTTCTAACGATGGAAGTTTATTGAAACCTTTTATGAAGAAAGGTTGTAAAGTATTAGGAGTTGAACCTGCAGTAGAGTTAGCAAAAAAAGTTAATGACAGTGGTATCGAGACTATAGGAGATTTTTTCACTTTTCAATTATCTGAAAAAATTAAGAGAAATTATGGAATTCCTAAATTGATTACTTGTAATAACACTTTTGCGAATATAAGCAACCTGAGTGATTTCATTCAAGGGATAAGCAATATTGTAAATGAAAATACAAAAATATTTATTGAAACTCAATATGGAATTGATGTATTGGAAAAGAAATTAATAGATACTATTTATCACGAACATTTAAATTACTTTACAATTAATTCTCTTAAATCAATTTTTAAGAAGAATAAGCTTTATATTAATAGAGTTAATCATCTAGATAATAAAGGTGGATCATTAAGAATAAGCGCAAGTCGAGATCAACATGTTCAAGATTTAGGGCCCAGGTTTACTAAAGAGACCTCAGAAAATATAAATGAAATGATTCAAGAAATTTATAATACGATAGGAAAATGTAGAGAAAAACTTAACAATATAATTAATGAATCAAAGTATAAGGTTTATTTGTTTGGATCATCAGTTAGTTGTATTTCCTTACTAAATCAATTAGGAATTAATATGAGAAAAATCGAAGCTATTATTGATGAAAAGCCACTTACAAATAGTTGTTATGTTAGAGGAGAGAAAATAAAGGTAATAAATTTTTCAGAGATAAAAAATAATAAGCAAAGTGTAATATTAAATTTAGCCTATCGGTACGGAGATGTTATTTTTAATAAAAATAAAGAATTTTTCTCTGAAAATAAATTGATAAATATGTTTCCAGAAATTCAATACTATGATTAGAAAATGACAAATAAAATTAATTGGTGGAGAACAGATTTTCGTAACGGTGAATACGATCTTATTGGTGACTCAATATTAAAAGAAAGAATAAGCCAAGGCCCAATGGTTGAGAGATTCGAAAAAAAAATCTCTAAATTATTGAAAATTCCATATGTCGTTTCTACAACTAGTGGCAGTATGGCCATGCTAATGGCATTATTAGCACTTAATATTAAAATAGGAGATGAGGTTATAGTTCCAAATCGTACTTGGATTTCAACTGTGCATGCGCCACATATTTTAGGAATTAAAGTTAAAGCTGTTGATGTTAAAAAAGATGTACCCATTTTAGATGAAAGTAAAATTGAGAAAAAAATAACAAAAAAAACTAAGGCAATAATTCCAGTATATATGGGAGGAAGATATGTAGATTTTAGTAAAATAAAATCGATTGCTAAAAAGTATAAATTAAAAATAATTGAAGATGCTGCACAAGGATTGTTCGCTAAGCATAAAAATAAATTTCAAGGTACAGAGGGAGATATTGGTTGCTTCTCTCTATCAGTGGCTAAAATTGTTTCTACTGGACAAGGAGGTTTTCTTGTGACCAGAAATAAAAAGATTTATGAAAGACTTATTTCCATAAGAACACATGGAGTAGCAAATGTAACTAATGTTCAAGGTAAATGGCCTATGCCAGGTTTTAATTTTAGATTTAATGATATATTGGCATCTATAGGGATTAAACAGTTAGAGACAATACAAAATAGGAAATCTCACCTTATAAAAATATATAAACTATATAAAGAGGGATGTAAAAGTCTGAAAAAGACTCAAATAATACCAGTAGAAATAGAAAGTGGCGAAATACCTATATATGTAGAAGCATTATGTGGAAGAAGAAATAAATTAATGAATTTTATGAATAAATATAATGTAGATATTAGATCCTTCTACCCAAATGTAAATAAAGCAAAATATTTAAAAGTTACTGGTAAATTTCCAAACTCAAATCTATTTTCAAACAACGGTTTATATTTACCATCTGGTCCCAGCCAGCCTATAAATAAAATTAAAAGAGTGATAGAATTACTTAATAAATTTGAGGAGATTCATTAGTTTGAAAGTACTTGGTATTGGGACTTCAAAATTTTTATCCTATGCTCTTACTGGTTTTAAAAATGCAGGGTGGGAAATTGTTGGTGTAATTTCATTAAAAGAAAAATTACTACCCGACAATTCATACAATTTAAAAAAATTCAGTTCAAATCGTAAATATTATTATTATGAAACATCAAACATAAATTCATCAAGTGCTATGAAATATATTTCAAGATTGAAACCAGATTTAATATTTTCTTGTTGGCCTAAAATTATTACCAATACTAAGCTTATTGAGAACTTTAATATTATTGGAAGCCATCCAACAAATCTTCCAATGAATAGAGGCAGACACCCGGTTCAGTGGATGATAACTCAAGGAATTAAAGAATCAAAACTTTCATTTTTTCTAATTAAATCGGGTATTGACACTGGCAATATTATATTGCAAATGCCATTCAAAATATCAAAAAATGCAGATATTAATGATATTAATTGTACTATTGATAAACTTGCAGAAAAAGGATCTAGAAAGATTGCATTAGACATAATTAAAAAAAATAGATTAGATTCAAGAAAACAAAAAAATAACCATGCAAATTATTGGAGAAAGAAAGACAGGCACGACGTACTAATTGATTTCAGAATGCGAGAAAGAGAAATATCGTCTATCATAAGATCCTTTACTTTGCCATATCCTTGTTCTTTTTTTATTTATAATGATAATATAATCAGAGTTAAAGAGTGTCACATTATTAAGAAACTATCTTTAAAGATGCAGAATATTGAACCTGGAAAAATTATTAAAACTAATAAAAGAAGTATTGTAGTGAAGTGTTATGATGAAATAGTAAAGTTGGTCGTGATAAATGATTTAAGTAAGATTAAATTTGGCAAATACATATTTCCACCAACAAAATATATAGTAAGATATCCAAAGTTGAAAAAATTATTTTAGATTTAAGTCAAAATTATGAGTGAAAAATTAGCCTATTTTGGAGGTGATAAAGTAAGAAAAACAAAAATGCCTGCAAGGCATGCAATGGGTGACTTGGAAAGAAAGAGCATGTCTGAGGTTCTGCCTTACTATGATGATCTTGGAGAAGATCCTCCTTATGATGGAAAATTTCAAAAGGATTTCGAGAAAAAATTTGCTGAAAATATGGGTGGAGGATATGCGAAAGCGGTATCAACGGGATCTGTCTCTTGCTACATAGGAATTAAAGCACTTGGTCTTCCAAATAAAAGTGAAGTAATTTTTTCTCCAGTATCCTGCAGTGGTTCAATGTTCGCGGTAATTGAGTCAGGTTTAAATCCAGTAATAGTTGACTCAATGACAAACTCTTTTAATACTTCATGGGAATTCATTGAGAAAGCAATTACTAAAGAGACATCAGCACTTTTTCTATCACATATTGGGGGTATACCTTTGAATATGGAGGAAATAAGTTATAAGGCAAACAAATTAGGTTTGCCAATAATTGAAGACTGCAGTCAGGCTCCATTTGCAAGAGTAAATGTTGATATGAAAAGTAGAATAAATGGAGTCCCAGAAAAGTGCTACGTAGGAACATATGGAATAACATCTGTTTTCTCAACTATGTATAGAAAAAATTTACAGACTGGTGGTTCAGGCGGTGTGGTGTTTACGAAGGATCCTGAAGTATATAAACAAATCTGCCTTTACTCTGATCGAGGAAAACCAAAATTTAGAGATGGCTATAATGGAAGAGACCCTGGTGATTGTGAATTTTCAGGACAAAATTTCAATACAGATGAGTTTTCTTGTGCAATAGGTATTGCATCACTTCAAAGAATTCATGATACAATAAGAAAAAGGCTTAAATTTATGAATATTTTATCAAGCTTAATTTCTGAACTTAGTGAGTTTATGCATCATGCTGAATATCCCTTAGGTGTTTCACCTTTTTTATTGCCTATTATATTGAATGAAAAATATATACCTATGAAGGAAGAAATTGCTCTTATGATAAATGCAGAAGGGATTGATTTAAGTCCAAGATATGATTGTGTAGCATGTCAGTGGGACATTGCAAAAAAGCTTAATGTAAAAGTTATAGGAAACTATAACGTTAATAAAATGAAAGCTCAAAGCTTTAATCTTTTTTTGAACGAAAATTATAAAGAAAAAGAAGCAAAAGATATATATGAAGCATTTAAGAAAGTTTTTAACTATATAAAAAAAAATAAATAAATATGTATTCTCTTTCTCATGTATGTTTTTATTCATCAGATTTTAATAGAATGGTCGATTTCTATCTTCAATTATTTCAAACGCAAATCGTTCATAAGTTTGTTAACGAAAATAACGAAATGTACGGCGCTTTTATTGAGATTGGAAATAATACCCTAATTGAGATATTTAATTCTAATTTAAAGCCTAATGGCAATAAGAATAGCGGGTTTAAGCATGTCTGTATCGAAACAAGTGATATTAGAGCGACTCAAACGCGAATAAATAATTTTTTATTTATTCATTCTGAAATTATAAGAGGAAAATCCGATAATACTCTGCAGCTTCATATTCAGGACCCTGACGGAAATAAAATAGAGTTTCAAGAAATTGATGTTAAGTCCAAGATTAAGAATTACTCGTCTTTTAAATAAGTTATGATTTATTGACATTCTTATAAATATTGAATAATAATCTATAAATTTCTTTAATCTTAATTTTCATCAAGGAGCGCTATTTGAAAAAAGTAATGATCATAGGTGGTGGTTTTGCAGGATGTTTAGCAGCACATATGCTCCGTTTAAAAGGTTATGAAAACATCACTTTAATAGAATCTGCTAGCTTTCTTGGTGGAGGATGTAAAACTCTTTGGGAGGGTGATCATCCATACACCCTAGGCCCTCGTCATTTTTTGACTAGAGATGAAAAGATATGGGAATTTATGCACAAATATTGCCCTATGTCGATGCATGGCAAGGATGAAATAGGTCAAGAATTTTTTACTTTTATTGAGGATGATCAAAAATTCTTTCATTTTCCAATTCATGAAGATGAATTACCAGAAATGAAAAATTATGAGAAAATTCAGCATGAAATAAAAGAAAATATAGATAAACCAAAAAATGCATCAAACCTTGAAGAGTATTGGTTAAATTCTGTTGGTTCAGTTTTATATAATAAATTTGTAGAAAAATACTCTAGAAAAATGTGGGACATAAGATCAAATACTGAAATCACAGATTTTGGTTGGACGCCTAAGGGCGTAGCTTTGCAGACAGGATCTAAAGTGGCATGGGAGGAAGCTTTTAGTGGATTTCCATATGACAAATATGGATATGATAAATATTTCGATATTGCTACAGAAGGAGTAAATGTACATTTAAATACATTTGTAGATGAGTTTGATGTAGAAAAAAGTAGACTTAGAATAAAGGATGATTGGCACTCTTATGATATATTAGTATCTACAATATCTCCCGAAATTATTTTGAAGAAATGTTATGGAGACTTAAGGTGGGCTGGAAGAGATTTTATGAAAATTATATTACCAGTTGAGCATGCACTTCCTCCCCACGTGCATTTTCTTTACTATGCTAATAATGAACCTTATACAAGGATAGTTGAATATAAAAAATATTATAAGAATAAACATCCATATACATTACTTGGCATCGAAATTCCCGATAATACAAAAAACAAACTATATCCATTTCCTATGAAAAAAGATCAAGATCTTCACAAGAAATACACAGACTCATTACCAGATAATGTGATTAATCTTGGAAGAAATGCTCAATACAGATACTATGATATGGGTGGTACAATTGGGCAAGGATTTGAGATTTTTAAAGACTATTAGAAATTTAATTCAATGAGTAATTTTTTATCAATAATTGATAAAAATAATAGTAGTGCACTCACTAAGATAAGGGATTTTGTAGTTAACAAAATTAAAACTGAAGTTCCATTATTTAATAATGATTTATCGAGTCTCCATAATTTTATAGATATAAAAGAAGTTAATGATTTAAGGGTAAAGACTTTTAGCCACATTAATTCTGAACTTGAATGGGAAAATTTAATTTTAGAAATTTGTGAAAATGAGTTGCAAAATAAACATGGAAGAGATTTGCTTGTTCAAAGTAAAATTAATCTTTCTATCCAGATGCCTAACGATCAAACTTCTATTTTACCAATTCATACTGATAGCTCATCTGCAGATAGTCCATTTCAAACTAATATTTGGATACCTCTTACAGACGCATTTGAAACAAATTCAATGTTTATTTTAGATGAGAAACAGACAATGGATTTTGCTCATAATGTAGTATCTAATAATATTAAAGAATTTCATTCATCAAATTTTCAAATAAAAAAAGAAGATTTTATAAAAATAAATTTTGGACAAATACTATTTTTTAATCCATCTATACTTCATGGAAACGTATTAAATGAAACGAATAAAACTAGAGTCTCTCTTAATTTGCGTGTCAAATCTATGTTTTCTCCTGAACCTGACTTTAGGAATGCAGATAGAAAATTTGGTACTTATTACAAAGTATTAAGAATCTCTAAAGAAACAAGATTTGCCTTAGATTTTCTAAATAGTGGCTATCTTAAATGATTAATTTACAGCCTTATATAGTACCAAGGCCATTTAATGGTTATAATATTCCAGGCGCAATTCAGTCATCATATTTAAAAAACTATGTAACAAGTAAAAAATTAAGATTCTCATTACCAATTGTAGAAATTACTACTTCATCTTCTTTTTATTTGCTCAAAGGCTATATTAATAAAAACAAGCATCAAAAAATTGATATATGTGTTGTTTCTGGTTTTGTTTTTCCAATTTATGAAGAATCTATTTTAAATGAATTATTCTCTGATTATGTAAGTATTGATTTAAATATCCATATGGTACTTGAAGCAAAGGTCTTAAATATAAAAGAATTTTATACTTGGGCTAATAATGTAAGAGAAATAAATCAATTTACACATAGTTATGATGATAAAAATGTAAAAAAAATTATTGAAACTTTAAAAAGATGATTAAAATTAGAGATTCTGAACCAAGAGAAAAAAAATTTATTCAATATGCTCTAAACTATTCTTTTTTACCAGAAAACATTTTAGAAGAAGAGAGTATTAATTTTAGTAAAGATACAGTTAATAAGATCATTATTCAGTCTAAGATTAAAATCATTATTTCAGATAATATTCGTATCGGAATTATAATTAATATCAAAAAGAAAGAATTATTTATAGTATTACCTTATGCTTATATAAATAATCTAATTAATTTATCTGATTTGAAAAAATATGGCATAATCAGGAAAAGTTATTCAAATAATGATATACTTAATTTCTCAAATATTTTTCATAAGAATGAATTAAATAATATTGACTTAAAAGTTAGAAATCAAATTGAGTTAAAAAGTAAAAGTAAAAGTAAAAAGAGAAAGAAAATATTATTTTTAGGCCCATATAAAAGAAATAAGATTATTATAGAGTATTTGAGAAACGATAATTGTATAGTCAAATGCACTCAAACAAAGGATATCTTAAATTTTATAGACCTGAAGAATATTGATTTTATTTTTTCGAGTGGTTATGCATTTAAGATTCCAAAAGATATAGTAAAAAATTTTAATAATAGAATTTTCAATCTTCATGCTTCTTTTCTACCTTGGGGGAAAGGAATTGGTACATTATTTTTTTCAATGTTAAAATTTGAACCTCTTGGTCTATCTATTCATTTAGTAGATGAAGATTTTGATACTGGTAATATTTTATGCAGAAAGATTTTGAAACCAAGGGCTTATGATACTACAAGAACATATTATAGCTATTCACTAAAAGAATTAGATAAGTTCTTTATCAAATCCTGGAAAAGGATTAAGTTAAAAAAATTTATTTCTTATAGTCAGAAGCTACTCATTAATAAAGGTAAATATTATTCTAGAAACGAATTTGAAAAACTAGTTAGTAAATTGTATTTAGGATATGATACTAAGTTATTTGATTTATCTGTTATAGGTTTTATTTTAAATCATAATATAAATCAGAAAACAAAAAT
>MDSV01118778.1_pt1 | contig 28729 bp, 18 predicted proteins | sample 810851 | NCBI WGS metagenome assembly MDSV01 (sample SAMN05326640, study PRJNA326480) | marine metagenome | isolation source: seawater | place: Atlantic Ocean: North East | collected 2012 | reverse complement strand
GCTGGACGCTGCTCGCTATGGAGACACTCACGGCCTCCACTTTGACAACTACCGGGAGATGCATCCTTATCGCGACTGGGTGATACGTGCGTTTAACCAGAATATTCCATACGATGACTTTACGGTCTGGCAGCTTGCTGGAGATCTTCTCCCTGAGCCCACCTTAGACCAGCTCATCGCCACAGGATTCCAGCGATGCAATATCACGACCAATGAAGGGGGAACGATCGCAGAAGAAAATCTTGCCAACTACGCTGCCGACCGTGTCCAGACGTTCGGGTGGGTATATCTTGGCCTGACTACCAATTGCGCCCAGTGCCACGATCATAAGTTCGATTCCTTTACCACTAAGGACTACTACGCCATGGCGGCGTTTTTCCGTAACACCACGCAGGGCGCAATGGATGGCAACGCCTCGGACGGTCGCGGACCGGTCATCAAAGTTCCCTTCAATCAGGATCGGGAGAAACGAGACCTTCTCGACAAACAGACGGCAGATACTCAAAGCCTGATCGAGGCCCGCCGAACAGAGGCAAAGCCCGCTTTCGAAAAGTGGGCTGCCAATGCGAACTCAGACCAACTTGCTGAGGCTCAGCCTCAGGAGGGTCTCGTTCTTCATGTTCCACTCAACGAGGGACTGGGAGACAAGGTGAAGGCCTCTGTCGGGGGAGAGACCCGGACGTTCAAATCCAAGGGCTTCCTGACCTGGGATCCCAAGGGTAAGATTGGTCCGGCCCCTCGCATTAAACGTGGGCGCACCTTCGATCTGGGTGACCTCGCCGGCTTTAAATCAGAACAACCATTCAGCTATGGCGCGTGGATCCGGTCTCCCCAGCGCCTGAATGGCTCTGTATTTGCACGCATGGACGATGCCCGGAAGTTCCGCGGCTGGGACCTGTGGCAGCAAGGCGGCCAATTCGGAGCCCATCTTGTCGAGAGCTGGCCCGATAACGCCATAAAGGTGGTCACCGAGAAAAAGGTGCTCCAATCAGCGAAGTGGAATCACATTTTCGTCACCTACGACGGAAGTGGAAAAGCAGAGGGAGTCCGTCTCTACTATAATGGCGCCGAGCAGGCTAAAAAAATTGAGACCAATACCCTTAAGGCCAAAGCGGATATCACGAACGACATACCGTTGCAGATCGGCCAGCGGAGCAAAGGTGCCTACTTCGAAGATGGCTTCCTCCAGGATATGCGAATCTATTCAAGGGTTCTCTCGAGCGGAGAAATCATGGCTCTGGCCGACTCCGGTCCACTGCTCGCCATTCTTGCCACCTCCCCACAGGAGCGCAGTCTCGAGCAGAACAAGGTTCTCTTCGAAAATTTTCTCCATACCCGGGACAAGCAGTTCGCCACCCTCAACGATACTCTCACAAAACTGAGATCCCAACGGGAGGCACTGAACGGCAAGGCCGCAATCACCCACGTTCAGAAGGAGAAACCCGGCATGGCGATGGCCCACATTCTGATGCGGGGCCAATACGAGAAAAAAGGGGAGCAAGTGACGGCCAACACACCTTCCGCGCTCCCCCCCCTTCCGCAGGACGCGCCCCGCAATAGACTGGGCTTGGCTCGCTGGGTAGTGGATCCTGGGAATCCGCTCACAGCTCGTGTCACCGTCAACCGGCTCTGGCAGGAAATATTCGGGCAAGGCATCGTGGTAACTTCGGAGGATTTCGGGATCATGGGAATGCCTCCGACCCACCCTGAGCTCCTTGATTGGCTCGCTGTCGAGTTCCGAGATTCCGGCTGGGATCTGAAAAAGCTCATCAAGCTCTTTGTCACCTCACGCACCTACAGGCAGGCCGCTGTCACTACCGCAGAAAAGCTCACCCAAGATGAGGATAACCGCTTTTTGAGCCGTGGCCCACGCTTCAGGATGGACGCTGAAATGGTCCGCGACTACGCCCTCGCCGCCAGCGGCCTGCTCTCCTCATCCACTGGAGGCCCCGGAGTTCGCCCCTACCAGCCAAGCGACATATGGAATGTCGTCGGCCTTCCGGGAGGAAATACCCGCAACTACAAGCAGGACACCGGGGAGAAGCTTTACCGGCGGACTCTCTACAGCTTCTGGAAGAGAATGGCCCACCCCCCGAACATGGAAGCCTTCAATGCTCCTAGCCGGGAAGTGTGCACTGTCCGCCGCGAACGCACCAACACCCCGCTGCAAGCGCTGGTCACGATGAACGATCCTCAGTTCGTGGAAGCTGCCCGCACCCTCGCTCAGGGAGCATTACAGAGAGCGGAAGGAGCAGAGTCTGTCGCCCTCGAGTATGTCGCCACCCGCGCCCTATGCAGACCCCTGAAACCTCAGGAAATCGCTATTCTCAAAGCAAGCCTGGCAGACCACCTGACCTACTACAAAGCAAACCTAACCGACGCCAATGCTCTTTTGAAGGTCGGAGAAAGCAAAGCAGATCCGACCCTCGACCCACGACAGCTTGCCGCATGGACGATGCTCTGCAATCAGGTCCTCAATCTTGACGAAGTGCTGACCAAATAAGGCGCATCCTTATTAAACCAACGCGAATCCAGACCGCCTCAAAACCAAACAGGAATTTACCATGAATCTTTTTCAGGAATATCTTCAGGCTCAATCTCGTCGTTACTTTCTCTCCCAGGGGAAAAACGTCCTTGGCGGTGCTGCGCTCGCAGGCCTTCTTGGGCGCTCCATGGGCGCGGAAACGGACAGCCCCGGAGCGGTAAAGACCCACTTTGCTCCAAAGGCAAAAAGGGTGATCTACCTTCACATGGTAGGTGGGCCAGCCCAGATGGATCTGTTCGACTACAAGCCGGCACTCGGAAAATGGTATGACAAGGATCTTCCCGATAGCGTCCGGATGGGTCAGCGACTGACCACTATGACAAGTGGGCAGAAGCGGTTTCCTATTGCTCCCTCGAAATACCAATTCGCCCAGAAGGGCCAATGCGGAATGTGGATGAATGACGAGCTCCTGCCTAATCTTCACCAGTGCGCCGATGACATCTGCTGGATGCGCAGCCTTCACACCGAGGCGATAAACCACGAGCCTGCCATTGCTGCAATGCAGACCGGCAATCAGATCACTGGCCGGCCCTGCCTCGGCGCGTGGGCGTCGTACGGCCTTGGGTCAACAAATGAAAATCTCCCGGCCTTCGTCGTGATGGTCGCTACCCCGAGCAATCGCGAACAGGAGCAGGCAATCTCCTCCCGCCTCTGGTCAAGCGGCTACCTTTCCGGGGAACACGCTGGGGTTTCCTTCCGGAGCAAGGGTGATCCCATTCTTTATATCAACAATCCTGCAGGAGTCCCGGATGCCATTCGCCAACGCACCATCAAGGGCATCAATGAAATGAACGAGCTAACCTACAAGGAGCTTGGAGATCCAGAAACCTTCACCCGCATCAAGCAGTATGAGATGGCCGCACGCATGCAGGCCAGCATGCCTGAGCTCACTGATCTGAGCAAGGAGCCCGAACATACTTTCGAGCTTTATGGTGAAGAGGCTCGAAAGCCAGGGAGCTTCGCGAACGTGGCCTTAATGGCCAGAAGACTGGCCGAGAGAGATGTTCGTTTCATTCAGGTCTACCACAACAACTGGGATCACCATGGCAATGTAAACGGGCGGATGCCCTCTCAATGCCGGGATGTTGATCGCCCATGCTACGCCCTTATTAACGATCTGAAAGAGAGGGGGATGTTCGACGACACCTTGATCATCTGGGGCGGAGAGTTTGGCCGGACCATTTACAGTCAGGGCGGGCTCAGCAAGACGAACTACGGGCGCGATCACCATCCACGATGCTTCACAATGTGGATGGCCGGAGGGGGCACCAAAGGGGGATCCATCTATGGTGAAACCGATGACTTTAGCTATAACATCACGAAAGACCCTCTCCACATCCGCGACTTCCACGCCACTATTCTTCATCTTCTCGGCTACGACCACGAAAGGTTCACAGTGAAATACCAGGGCCTCAACCAACGCCTCACAGGCGTCGAGCAGGCAAAAGTCGTCAAAGAACTGCTGGCCTAGCGAACCTCCTCAGCGACTTTTACCTGGGCTGCGTGGAGCGACCTTTCGGGCAGGCTCCAGCTCCGCAGGCTCAAGTTCAGCCAGCTCTAATGGCGCCGAGGGCTCTAGCTTGGCAGGCACAATCGGCGCCGAGGACTCCAGCTCCGCGAGATAAAGCCGCGCTTTAGCTTCCTCACGGGCTACGACCGGGTCCCTGCCCTGCTCAACCGCATACCGTTGTAACTCTGCTACTTTCCTATCCGCACTGGCCTCCGCCACCAATGAACGGTGGGCCTCGTCTCCCGTCCATAGGAATCTGTCCTTCCACTCCTCTCCAAGGGCATCATGACGTAACCGTGCACTCCCCGAGAGGTGCCTGATTTCCAGACCGACATCGGTAACCCGGCGGATTACAACTTCGCGATAGACTTTACCATTCAGAAGACGAAGTTCCTGATGCTTTTCGCCCTCTGCAGTCAGACGAACCCACTGTAGATATTGCTCCCGGTACGCGGTAACTCCCTGCGAGAGGATCCGGATTTCGCGCTCGAGGAGGGCAAGATGCTCCCGGCTCAGCTTTTGTGCAAGGGCATCAGCCTTGAGCTGCTTGAGACCTGCCCGTAACTCTTCGAAACGGACCTCCGCCCCATCGACCGGAGCAAGTGACTCAAAGTGCACAGCAAGAGCCTCAACCAGAGCTGCCTGACATTCCAGCTCCGGCTGTGCCTCTCCGGGATCAGCATTCAAATCACCGAAGGTAAGGACAAGAACCTGCAGCAGGAGCACAGTTCGGCTGACCTTTCCCATCTTCATGAGCCTCATAATAAATGGAGACCCCTCCGAGGGCAAGGAGACCTGTATGCCAATCCGAAAAGAGCCTCACCCAAGCAGGTAGACTCCTCTTCAGAAAGACTACCATTCCTCTTTCCGGCGCTCCGAGCCTGAAAAAACCTCTACTTCAGTTCCTCCAGGACCTTCTCAATCCGTATTTCACTCACTCGCATCTCCCTCGGCTGACTTGGTGCAAACTGCGCAAGGCGAAGTTCCTCCAACATCCATCCAACCTCCCACAGCCGAACCGCCTCGGGACATTCCGTCCAACGCGCAATCCATCGCTCCCAGAGAGGCAGAACCCGATTTCGCTTCTCCTCATCTCGAACCAGGGGCTGGCTCTCTAGACGGGATAAACGCTCCTCGATTCCATGAAAATAGCGGTAGTAGCGAGATAATCGGGTAAACCCAGCCTTCCAAACAAAACCTTCTCTCCACAGCCACGAGATCTCTTCATCAAGGTCCTGAACCACCTCTCCTAGATGTCGATCCTGGCGATGGGCCTCCATCCACTCCGATACCCTGTGGTAGCTTTCAACAGCCTGCTCCAGCCCATTGCAAAGCCGTTGAGCTGCATCAAAAAGGCGCTCTTTCGCCGCAAGAGATGATTTCGAAAAATCTTCACCCGAGCGGGGCATCTTTCCAAGCGCTCCGTCCGCAGCACACCGGATCAGCGCCTCCTCCGGTCCCCCTTCCGGAAACAACGAAGCCGCATGAAGGCGGAAAGCAGGACCAAGAGGAAGCTTGCGTCTGACAAAGTCGACATGATCGCATTGCTCCAAAAGAAATAGTCGTACGCACCCAGCTCGATGACTTTCCTCTGCCTCCTCTCTCTCTATGAACGCCCGCATACCGACAGAGGTCCCCTCGTCAACCAGCGCCGGATACACAGGGTCTGGACTCCATGCGCCTTCAGACAAGTGAGAAACATCCTCGAACGGGACCTCTCCAAAACTCCAGATTTCTCCTCCAGTCATCTCCCATTGTAAGTTGGCCGCTTCTTCTTTTCTGCCCCGCAGTATGGCAGCCAAGCTATCCCTGATAGGGCCCACATCCTCGCCTAGGCCTAATTCTTCTCCCTCGTCACCATACACCCTGATCTTTGGTCGTAATTGCGCCGGCAACCGCTCCGAGTTGAAATCCTCCTCCTTGATTTCATGGCCAGAGCGCTCGGAAAGAAACTCTGCCAGTGCGGCACACAGATGACATTGGGGCTCCCAACCCTGCCACAGCGCAAGAAACTCTGCCAGCGCATCGGCAATGGGAAAGCATGCCTGTCTCTGCCACTTCGATAGCGATCGCATCAGTAAGTCCACCCGCTCCTCAAATATTCCGGGCACACCCCAGCTGACAAGGTAGCCGGGGAAGGCCGACAACTCATCAATTCCAATCTCAAAAGTGACCCCATCGTCAGGAGCTTCCAGCGTACTGCGGTAAATCACCCGGTAGGAGTTCCCTTCACACTCCACCGCGTCGGGAAAAAGGCGTAACTCTTCTGCAATCTCCTCCCATACCACGTCGGAGAGCCTAATCATCAATCGCTCCTCGTTTCGATCGACGAGGCGCCACTGATGAAATCCTTTGGCGGTTGAAACTTCGACTGGAATGCGCTCAAAGAAAAAATCGAAAGCCCCTTCATCTGACCAGAGCCCTCCCACCCGCCGCAGTTTGTGTTCTGCTCGTTCCACCTCTGCCCGGACCAACGCGAGCTGGTCTTTATATCGGCATTGAGCATGGATCCCGTCCCCTAGAATGGCATCACGTACAAAGACCTCATGCGCCGATTTCGGGTCAACCCGTCCAAAGTGGACTCTCCGCTCGGGGATAAGAGTGAGACCACCACATTGAACAGTTTCTACCCCATAGACAGCCCCCTGCTGCTCGTCCCACGCGGGAGAGTGATAACGGCTCCTGCACAATTGAGGCGCAACCTCCTCTACCCATTCGGGAAGGATTGCCGCCACCTTACGAGCCCAGAGCCTTGAGGTCTCTACGAGATCAAATCCCAACACCCATTCAGGCCGTTTCTTGCCGAAAAGACCAGACCCCGGAAAGACCGCAAAATCACGGTTACCCGTCCCATGGTACGCACGCTTTTCCTTATCCCAGAAGCCGATCTGGCGAGGCATGCCTGCAAGAATGGACTTATGAATCTCCGTGAAATCCCCCCACTCCCGCCGTTCCTCCGGAAGAGGCTTCGGGCCTTTTCCATACTGCTCTTTCACCAGTCGCCCGAGCTCTCTGGCCACCTGATCCCATTCCATGATCCGGCGCATGCTGAAGAATTTTCTCTCGCAAAAACGACGCAACTGATTGCGGTGCCAGCGCCTGTGGTCTTTTCGAAACTCACGCAGTGCATGCCAGATATTGAGCAAGCTCACAAAATCTGATTCAGGGTCCTCGAAGGCTGCATGCATTTCATCTGCCTTACTCTCCTTCTCCGGAGGTCGCTCGCGGACATCCATGACACTGAGCCCTGCGACAACAATAAGAACCTCTCCCAGAACCTTTCGCTCACGCGCTTCCAGTAACATGCGTCCCAGCCGGGGATCCAAGGGCAGGCGCGCCAGCTGCTTTCCGACCTCGGTAAGCTCCCCCTGCCGGGATTCCAGTGCGCCCACCTCCTCAAGAGTCCGGAAACCCTCACTGACAGCACGCGGAGAAGGGGGGTCTAGAAAGGGAAATTGCCTGACATCCCCCAGCCTCAACGCCTTCATCCGCAACACCACCCCGGCAAGAGAGGACCTCCGGATTTCGGGATCGGTAAACTCGGGAGCCTGCTCAAGGTCAAATTCGTCATACAACCGCAGACATACTCCCTCCCTGACCCTTCCACACCTTCCCCGCCTCTGACGTGCACTCGCCTGCGAGATCTGCTCAACCTGTAACCGCTGCACCTGGCGGCCAGGGTTGAAACGACTGATTCGTGCGAGGCCGCTATCGATGACATAAACGATCCCCGGGATCGTCAGGGAGGTTTCCGCTACATTAGTTGCAAGAACGATCCGCCTTCTCTCACTGGACTGAAAGACCTGCTGTTGTTGCGCGAGACTTAACCGCGCATATACAGGCAGTATCTCTGTGTCTGGCAGGAACCGCCCTTCCAGCAACTTTGCGCATTCACGAATTTCCCGCTCTCCGGGAAGAAAGACCAGAACGTCTCCCCGGTCATCGACTTGGGAAATCCAATCCACTGCACGAGCAACATGATGACGAAGTTCCTCCTCTTGCTCACCCGGGAGAAAATGGTCTTCCACGGGATAAGTTCGCCCCTCAACCTCTACTACTGGTGCGTTTCGGTAAAACTCTGAGAATCGTCCTGCATCCAGAGTCGCCGAGCTGATTACCAGCCGGAGGTCCTTCCTTCTCTCCAGCACTCCATGGAAGTATCCCAGCAGGAAATCGATGTTGAGGGAACGCTCATGAGCCTCATCAATAATCAGGGTGTCATATTGTCGAAGCAGGCGATCCCTCTGCGTTTCGGCGAGAAGGATTCCATCCGTCATGAACTTGATCTCTGTCTGCTCACTGACTTTCTCCGCAAAACGAACCTGGTAACCAACAAGCCCTCCCTCTCTTTCTCTCATCTCCTCCGCAACCCTGCGTGCAACACTGGTGGCGGCAAGTCGACGGGGCTGGGTGCAACCAATCCGGCCCGCCCGTTTTCCCGGATAACCCTTCGCAGACTCCCGAATCAGCTCGAGAGCCATTTTGGGAAGCTGGGTTGTCTTGCCGCTTCCAGTCTCCCCGACAACAACCACAACCCGGCTCGAGCGCATCGCCTCAAGAATCTTCTCCCTCTTTCGGGAAACTGGAAGGTCTGGATAATCCCAATCCGGCACGCTTCTGGGTCGCTCGCCTGCTCCACTGCGTCAAGCCCGGGAATACCAGAAATTTTCTCCTGAGCCTCTAGTGAGCCTGGTTCCCTCCTCCAGCCAAGGGGCGATGATCACGAAAAATCATCGAGAACGTCCTTCTCGACGTAACTGTTCAAGACGGATTTGATCAGAGCCTGACCACTTTCCTGTTCATCATGAAAGACATGGTCTGCCCCCTCCTCACGCAAGCGATCTGCCTCCTCCGTGAACTTCGCACGCGCATATACGAGAATCTCGGGATTCCGCTGTCGCGCGAGTCGCATTCCCGCGATCGCGGCATCTACATCGGGAAAGGTGAACGCAATACCTCGAGCTCTTTCAACGCCAGCCATCTCAAGGGATTCCGGATGCCGCGCATCCGCAAAGAGGCCCAGCACACCCTTTCCCACCATCTCATGAACGGTATCAGCATTAAGTTCTAGGATGAGTGCTCCTATATTACATTTCGCCAGTGCCTGCTGCAGAACCCTGCCCACCGGCCCGTAACCACACACAATCACATGCCCGCTCAGCGCTTCCCGTTCACCCTCTGGTGTGAGCTCTAAGGGTAGGTCTGCCTTCCCGTCGAACCACCCACGCCGCTCAAGGACCGGAGCCATTCTCTCGACAAAACGCATGATCCCGGGAACCAGCCCCATTCCAATTGCGGTGGAAACCAGAAGAACCTGCTCCACTTCAGGCCACGCATTGAACACCCCAAAATCCGCGACCCTCTCAAAAAGAACCAGGGAAAACTCTCCTGTGCTGGCTAGCGCGCCAGCGGCGAGGAGACAGGGTCGCAATCCCACCCCCAGCCTTTTGGCAGCGAGAAATCCGGCTCCAAATTTAATGATCAGGATCATCAGGGTCGCGCTGGAGATCAGTGCCCAACTAGAAGCCACCTCTCCGAGGTCGATCAGGAGGCCAATGGACACGAAGAAGATGGTAAGGAACAGGTCTCTAAATGGCAGGATATCCGCGAGTACCCGGTGACTGTAAATCGACTCGCTCACCACCAACCCCGCAGCAAAAGCACCCAGGGCCGCACTCAGGTTGAGTTGAACCGCTCCAAATGCAACGGCTGCGCAGAGCCCTACCACAGTGACCGTAAAAAGCTCGCGGCTCCGCGTCCGCGCCACAGCATGCAAAATCTGTGGAATTCCATGCCGACTCAGAAACCAGCAGGCACACAGAAACAGAACGCCTTTCAAAACTGCCACCACTATTCCAACAGCCATCTCACCGTCGCCCTGCCCGAGCAGGGGGGGCAATATGATCATGAAGAAGATCACGAGAATATCCTGAAAAATCGCCACTCCGAGGGCCACCCGGGCAGCAGGGCTGTCCGCCATGCCTAGATCGTGAAAGGCCTTAATGCTGACAGCAGTACTGGAGAGCGCGATCGCTACCGCCAGGGCAATCGCTACCGGCAACGGAAATCCGAAGAGCACGCACGCCCCTCCTGCTGCTATCCCAACGAGGCCTACCTGAAGGCCTCCACCCAAAAGCGCAACGCGACGCAGGTGCTTGATTTCCTTGAACGAAAACTCGAGACCCAGAGTAAACAGAAGCAAAATCACGCCCAGGTCAGCTAACCGGTCGAGGTCACCGGAGTCCGCTCCAACCCAGTCAAGCAGCCCGCTATTGGCAAGAAGCACGCCGCATAGGAAATAGCCGACAAGAAGGGACTGACGAAAACGCTGAAGCACCAGCGATACAAGGACCACCCCCACCAGAACGAGCGTCAGCAATCCAAACAGAGGCGATATTTCGCCAGCACTTGCCAGCGGTATGGCTCGACAATTGAGCACACCCGACTGTGAACTGCCTGCGGGATCTCCTCAATCCCAAAGCGTGGAGGAAATCCCACACGTCCTCCGAATAGTCGCTGCCCACCGGTGGGCCTGAGGGATTTGCCTGCGCGGGCTCTTACTTCTCTCCCAATGCCCCCACGATGACGCTCACGTTGTGACGGAACATCTCCTCAATAGAGCTTCCCCCATCTGCAATGAGAGGCTCTCCCACCACGACACCTGCTCCTTCAGCTACCGTCCTGAGAATTTTGGGATTTGAGCGCTGCTCTGGAAAAAGAGCACGGACCTTTTCTTTCCGGATTGCAGATACCACTTCCGCCAGAAACTTGGGAGAGTCGACTCGTTCCCGGTTAAGGCCTTGGACTGCCAGCATCTTCCACCCGTGCTCGTTGCAGAAATAGCCAAACGCAGCATGAGCGGTAGCCAGAGTGCGGGACTTCACAGGCACCTTTGCCAATTCGGTAGTGGCCCAACGCTGGAGGCTTGCCAACTCTCTCCTAACCTTAGCGGCCCTCTTCTGGTAGAATGCCGCATTTTGTCCGTCAACTGCGGATAGCTCCTTGCGCACCCGGGTGACAGCCCGTCGCCAGCAATCGATCGAATGCCACCAGTGAGGATCAATCTCTTCATGAACGTGGGCGTGGCCATCATGATCACAAAGAACCTCGGCCTTCAGAGTGGGCAGGGTCTTGCCAACCTCTACGACTTTTGCAACGCCAGCCGCATCCCGCAATTTCGGCAAATAAGGCTCCAACCCCTTCCCGCAGGCAAAATACACTTTGGCTCCCTGCGCCCGTCGAAGCTCCTTCGCACCCGGCTGAAATTGATGAGGATCACCCCCCGCTCCCATCAAATCCACTACCTCGACCCTGTCGCCACCAACCTTCTCGACGAGGTCCCCAAGAAGGGGATGGAGTACTGCGACCTTGATTTGAGCCCCCCCAAGAGAACTCATGAGCAGAAGCAGAAGGAATTGGAAGCGAAGGCTCAACATATCCACGAAATGGCCCAGCCCTGCACAAAGCGCAAGTAATTTGCATTAATTTCGGAGTCGCAACTTTGGAAATACTGGCCTTTCCTTTGGTAAGACTCGCCTTTCCACCGCTGGGCATTCACCTGACCTTCTGCATTTCACACCTCGTTACCGTGATTCATTCCACCGCAGTCGTCTCCCCCAAGGCCGAAATCGGGAATGACGTAGAAATCGGACCGTATTGCGTCATTGGTGACGAGGTCCAGATCGGCGCTCGGAGCCGCCTTCATTCTCACCTTGTCCTCGAGGGCCCTGTCACCATTGGCGAAGACAACGAGTTCTATCCCTTCTCTTCCATTGGGGCGCGGAGCCAGGATCTTAAATACAGCGGGGAGCCTACTTACGCGCAGATCGGTGACCGTAATACCTTTCGAGAGTTCGTCACGGTTCACCGCGGCACCTCCCCGGAGTCCCCCACCCGTATCGGATCGGATAACAACTTCCTAGCCTACACCCATGTCGCACACGATGCGATTGTGGGAGATCACTGCATTCTCTCTAATGCCGCCACTCTGGCAGGTCACGTGACTGTTGAGGACCACGTCATTCTCTCCGGGATGGCCGGTGTCCATCAGTTCTGCCGGGTGGGTGCCCACTCCATGATCGGAGGTTGCACCAAAATCGTACAGGATGTTCCCCCTTTCACCATCGCAGATGGAAACCCCGCCCAGATTCGTGGCCTCAACCTGATCGGCCTGCAGCGCCGCGGCTTTGCTCCGGAAGATATCCGGGCACTCAAAACCGCCTATAAGACGCTCTTTCTTAAGAAAGGACTCAATCTTACGGATCAGATCGAAACCCTCAACAAGCTGGACTCTGGCAGCAATGAGAAGGTTCGGCAGCTATTAGACTTTCTCCGCTCTTCCGAGAGAGGAATCGTCCGGTAGGCATTCGGAAACCCGTGGCCTGTGCCTCGCTCCATCACTTCTTTTCGTAAAGTTCTTTCCATTCTATTGATATTTTGGGATAGTTAAGCATAGAGCAACGTTCACCCATGTTGTCCGCCCTGACTTCCCCTACCCGTTCGTCCGTATTGCCGAGGCCCCTGTTAGGAGCTCTTTTAGGAGCCCTCCTCTTGAGCTCGGTCACTGCTGTACCTCTCCCAGTCTCCCCAGATGGTTCTTCTTACCCGGATGGATCGTTCGCTGTTTCTGACACGGTTCCTGAACCAGGCTACTCTCTGCTAGGAGCCTGTATTGGCTGCGCGCTCCTTCTCCACCGCCGGCGTTCCGAAGATCTGGCAACTGCCCCCCGGACGAGCCACGAACCACCGCGTGCACTCCGGAAGTTCTCGCCGGGCACCACTCGGGCTCCTCTCCGACGAAGAGCAGCGGCTTCCGGCCGACTCATCGACGCCTCGGTCACCGGGCGGGCGTCCCTGCGACCCCTCCGTGCACGTTAAGGGTAACGCCTTTCAGACAGCCTGCCGCTGGGGGTGCTAAAAAGCTACTGCAACAGCAAGCAGGTCTACCACGCAAAAACGAGTGGAGGAGTGACAATGCGCACTTTGCCGCCCTCGTTATTCTCGCTCTCCTCGATGGCAGCTACCACCTCATTCTCAAACTCGACCACGATCTTGCCGGTTTCCTCCTTGGTCGTATGGGAATACTGCCGGAAGACTCGTCCGGTTACCGGGTCACGCACGGCCTGATAGTGATCCTGCTCTTCGTATTTGATGAACTCCCAGACCCCGGTGCGTCCCTTTACGGTTTGCCGCACCTTCGTCTTGGTCGGTTTACCCAGCGAAGCACTCACCTCTTCAATCGACATCCCGATAGCGACTTCATGCTTCGCTACCAGCTCTCGGATGACCTTCTGGCGCTCATAAACTTTTTTCAGGTTTTCCACGAAATCCTTGTCCTTGGATCCCAAAAACCTGGGAGACACCCAACCCAGCACCTGCCCGTGCGTCGCCGTTCCCCGAACCTTGTAAGCCTTCTCCGTCATCCCGATGAAGCTCACCTTGCTATCAGCCTTGAGAACGCCAAGCTTTCTCCCGCCCTTCTTGGTCGCAAACACCGTTGCTGGCTTCACTACAAGAAATTCGATCTCCTTCTCCGTAAACTCCTCCGCGTAAACAACATCGGGATCACTGTTGAGTAGCGAGGACTTCGCTCGCGAATCGGCCGCATCGAGACCACTGGTCGAGAGCAGAAAACCCAGTAAGGGGAGAGACAAAAATGGTTTCATGCTCGTATCAGGCTAAACTCAGGACCGCCAAAGAAAAGTCCTTTTCGGTGTGACGTGGGGTCCACGCTGAAAATTCAACTTTGTGTATGTTCGTTGAGTCCGGAAGCGCACGGGCACCGGAGCGGGGCCGATACGGAGGACTCTTCTCCTCATGGGCTTCACTCCATGTCCTTAATCCACTCGCTAGATGGCCCGGGCTCTGAAGGTGTTGCAGCGTGTGACGGCCACAAAAAAATCCCGCCTTTTTATAGACAAGGCGGGATGTAAACAAAGTCCGAAGCGGAGGATTTGAGCTCCTTGTTGCCTAGCTGCGGCGCCGGCGGAGAAGAGCAAGACCAGCAACCGCTACCAAACTGAGGCTGGAAGGCTCAGGCACAACATCAAAGGAAGTCCAGAATGCTCCGGTTTCCCCGACCACAAAGCTTGCATCGACTCCATTTACCGTGGTGGTCACTGGAGCCCCAGCAGGCCCTTGCGCTACGAACCCGGGGCTGAAGAATGAATTGTAGTTTCCAGAGGCGATATAATAGGTACCTTCACTGGTTGGTTCAAAGACGATCTGACTCAAAAGCCCTATGGTATCATCATTGGTGCCAAGCAAATCGCCGGATACGCTGAAGAGTCCCAACTCTGTGTCACCAAGGGAGTTAAAGGTATTGATATCGATCAGGTCGCCCACCACACCGATGGTCCCAAACGACGCCGCGGTTTCGGGAGAGCCACCAGAATCTGGACAGGTGACAGTGAGGTCAATTGGACCACCTAAATCGGAGGGGGCTATGATCGCCCCGTGGAGGGGCGCTGCGCCCAACCCAATGGCGGCAAGGGCGGCAAGGGCGGCAATCGCAGCGCGTGCGGCAACAGAAGAACTTGGTGATTTCACGACGAACAAGCAGCAATCGCCGTTCCTCCTCAGCGGATTTTATCAAGAAATTTACTTTTTTTCCCGTGTTTTGCGCGCCCTAGGAGAGCATGCGGAACTTGTCACAACCCGGAGGCGACTTCATCGTGTGGCAGCCGAAAACAGACAACTCATTTCCGCAAAAGGCTTTAGGCACCCCTGCATTGCCCAGAAGACAGCCGTTTTCTCGGACCTCGCGGAAGACTTCCGCCAAAGGGAACGGACAGTGAAATTATTACAGATTCCTCATATCCTTTTCCAAATCGGCTCCTGCCGCCGGCTGATCCGGCCGAATCCCGTCCCGGAAGTGCCAAAGCCCCTCGTTTTCGCCCCATTCGTGAACGTCACCTTCCAAGAGATATCCCCCGCCCGGGATGACAGAAACACTACATTCGCCTTCTTGTTCAAGGTAGGAGGATGAAAATTCTGACCAGCGGACTCAGAGGCTGATCGCCCCCTAGCTGCGGCGCCGGCGCAGAAGTGCAAGACCAGCGAAGGCCAGCAGGCTGAGACTGGAAGGCTCGGGCACAATATTAAAGGAAGTCCAGAATGCTCCAGTTCCTTCAACAACACCATCCACGTCCACCCCATTCACTGTCAGGGTCACCGCCTCTCCCATAGGGCCTCCTCCGGCAATGAACCCAGAGTCAAAGGTGGTGTTGTAGTTTCCAGTGGCAATGTAGTAGGTCCCTTCCTCGCTGGCCTCGAAGACAATTTGGCTCAACAAGCCAATCGCATCGTCATTGTTACCGAGTAGGTTGCCGGCGGCGTCAAATATTCCGAGTTCCGTGTCCCCGGCTGAATTGAACGTATTAATATCGATCAGATCGCCTGCCACACCCACAACACCCCAAGAAAGAGCATTCGCAGGACTATCGCCAACCACAGGCTCCGGTTCCACAAAATCAGCTGCGCCAAGCGAAAAATCAAAAGATGCCGCGCCTCCTCCGAAGCCTTCAACGCTCAGGTAGTATGTTCCTGCATCCAAAGCCGCGCTAACAGATTCTCCATTGAACCCATCAAGAAAGGCAAAAAGCACTATATTACCTGATGCAGTGAGCTCCTGCCCGTCTTCGATCGCGCCCGTTTCCAAACTGTCGAGGAAAAACGCATCGGGATCGGTGATCACGAAGTTCCTCGTGAGAGTCACGGTCTGGGTGGTGGTGATCTCAAACTGGAAGACCTGCTCCGGACCGTCATATGCCCTGACAGCAGGCGGATAAAACGAAACGTTATTCCCGCTCCCATCATCTTGAACGGCAGCTCTAACATTCCCAACGACTGGAACCACAAGGTTATCGATCACACCAAGATCGGTATCTACGACGATCGCTCCATGGAGAGGAGTAAAGCCTAAGACGAGGACCGCTAGGGAAGAAAATGGGTTTCTCACGCTACATTCCTAGCAAGCTCCATCCCTGCCCCAAGATTTTTCATTAGAAAATCACCGTTTTTAAACAATTATTCATGCCAGTAGTACATTTCTGGATACCTCCTGAGCTTTGAGGGCGTCCCTAAGCAGAGAACCTCATGACAGACCCCTCACGGGGACTGCAGGAGTTTTAGTCGGCAATTTCTTCCATGGCCGTATAGTCCTGCCGGAAGCATGCAGGGCGAACTCTCCAAAAAACTATTCAAAGCCGCTAAGGCTGTAATTCCCGGCGGAGTGAACTCCCCCGTCAGGGCCTTCCGTAACGTCGACGGAGATCCCTTCTTTGTCCGACGAGCCAAGGGATGCCGGATTGAGGATGTCGATGGCCGTAGCCTGATTGACTACATCGGAACCTGGGGGCCCGCCATTCTGGGTCATGCCCCGACCGTTCTGACTAATACCGTGCACGAGGTCGCCAAGAATGGCCTCTCCTTTGGAATCCCCAACCCCTTCGAGGTGGAAATGGCCAAGGTCGTCTGCGAGTGGGTCCCCTCGGTCGAGAAAGTTCGCATGGTCAACTCAGGAACGGAGGCCACCATGTCCGCGATCCGGCTGGCCCGCGGATTCACGGGCCGGGACAAGATCATCAAGTTTGAAGGGCACTACCATGGACACGTCGATTCGCTGCTCGTGGCGGCAGGATCAGGCGCTCTCACTCATGGCGAACCGGATTCCGCGGGGATTCCCCGATCTCTCGCCGCAGAAACAATCACCCTCCCGTTCAATCTTCCTGAGCGTGTGGAGGAGGTCTTCGCACAGTGCGGGGAGGAGATCGCTGCAGTCATCCTCGAACCCTACGCCGCCAACGCGGGTTTTGTCTTTCCCCACCCGGGCTACCTCGCGCTTCTGCGCGAGCTTACCAGCAAACACGGGGCTCTCCTGATCTTTGATGAGGTCATGACGGGATTCCGTCTTGCGAGGGGAGGCGTGCAGGAACTTTCAGAAATTACTCCAGACCTTTGCGCTCTCGGAAAGGTGATTGGAGGCGGCCTGCCCGTGGGAGCCTTCGGAGGTCGGGCGGACATTATGGATCACCTTGCCCCGGATGGCCCGGTCTATCAGGCAGGCACCCTCTCGGGCAACCCAGTGGCCATGGCGGCCGGGCTAGCACAGCTGAAAGAGCTGGAAAAACAAAATGGCTATCAAAGGCTGGAAGAGATCGGGCAGCGCTTCGAAAATGGTGTGCGGAGTATCATTCGAGAGAAGGGGCTACCTTACCGCTTCAACCGGGCGGGATCTATGTGGTGCCTCTACTTTGGTGACGCCGAGATCGTGAATGTCGATTCCGTACAGCAAGGGGACTTTGAGGCCTTCCGGAAGTTCTTCTGGGCCTGCCTCGAGCGCGGGATCTACCTCGCTCCCAGTCCCTACGAAACGGGATTCCTGTCTCTCGCGCATACCGAGAGCGATATCGATGAGACCCTGGGGGTCTTTGAGGAGTGCCTGGCCTGAATACCCGCTAGTCTCCCCCCGGCCCCTAAGCGAGCGCAGAAAGCTTCTCCTTCAGCACATCAACGGTCACTCCTTTGGTGCCGATCATCGTCTCAACGACTTCCCCCCCTTTGAAGAAGGCAATGGTAGGGAGAGACTGAATGTTAAAAGTGCGCGCCAGTTCCTGCTGACTGTCGACATCAACCTTTCCCACCTTGGCGCTGCCCTCGGTATCCGAGGCCACCGCATCAACGAGAGGACCGATCATCTTACAGGGACCACACCACTCCGCCCAGAAATCCACAAGAACGGGCAGTTCAGACTGCAGTACTTCTGCGTCAAAATTCTCACTGGTAAATTGAAGAGCCATATTCAGACCAATTAAGTTTCGTTACGGGCCGCACCTTCATGCGAGGCACTTCCTGATCGAGACTCTACCTGCCGGATTCAGGCAGGTGAGTTCCCCGTAAGGATCAAAATAGCAAGGACGATCCCTGCGACTACGGTTGTTATAATGGGAAAAGCCATGAGTGTAATTTATTCTCCTAACAGTGCTGCGCTCCATCCGGGACCTTCCACCGGTGATTCCTCGTCCGCCCAAGTCCCTATCGTCATTAGCTGGACAACCAGAACCACGAGCGCGGCGGCAAAGGCCACCCCGGAAAGAATATTAGACATCGTGTCCGGCGCCTCCTCTTCCTCGGCACCCGACGTTTGCAGTGAGGGTGGTCCGGCCGCCAGGGCGGTAGGAGCTCCTAATGCCTGAGTCGCGCTACCGAGCTGCACTGTCGCCTTGGGAAGCTCTTGAGTCGCATCCGAGTCACCAGCAAGCGGCTGAGTTTTGAGAGGGGTCGTCTTGGGGGCGCTGCTTGCTCCCGGAGCCTTCAACTGCACAGTGGGCGCAGGGGCAGCCGGTGCAGAAGGGGCACCCGCGCCGGAGGCGGGCTTGAGGGGAATCGTAGGTGCAGGTGCAGGAGTCGTGGGTGCGCTTGCAGCAGGCTTCAACGGGATTGTCGGCGCCGGAGCTGCGGGGGCGTTGTCAGCCTTCTTCTCAGAAGAGTCGGGAGCTTTCTTGTCGTCTTCACTCATGGCGCGTGTGTTTGAGATTCTGGCGTCAGCTGGTCGATGAATGCCGGCGTTCGCGGATGGACGGGATTTAAGGGAAGCCCGCCATAGGGTGTCAAACCCTCAAGAGGAAAAATAAGGCCCTAATTTGGCCATTTGGCACATTTAGACCGAATTTGGCCCAAATCTACTCCTTTGGGGGGAGCGACCCTTCACTAAACTGCAACATTTTTGAAACACGGCACTTTTGTGTCGCAAGGATAAATTCCAGCTCCATACAGAAAGAGTTGTGAGTCACTCAACCCATCATACAGACTCTGCTCCGACTGGTCGCAGAACATTTCTGCACCAAGCGGGCTGGACCGCAGGCTTTCTCGGCCTCGGTCGCTACCTCCAAGCCAACGAAACTTCCTCTTCTTCCAAGAGAGTTATCCAACCTTACGGTCCTCTCGTCCGCGACAAGGCTGGCCTTCTCGACCTCCCGAGTAATTTCACCTATGATGTGATCTCACGTAGTGGCACCCGCATGGCGGATGGCATGAAAGTCCCGGGCAAGTTTGACGACATGGCCGCCTTTCCGGGAGACAACGGCAGGATCATTTTGATCCGCAATCATGAAGTCGCCCTCGACCAACCCAACTTTGGTCCCTTCCCAAAAAAGGAGGTTCCTTCCCACCTCGACAGCGATCTTCTTTACGATGCCGGAGGGAATAACGAGACCCCCCACCTCGGAGGAACAACGACCATCATTTACAACCCTGCCTCAGGGAAAACTGAGAAGGAGTTTCTTTCTCTTGCTGGAACGGACCGGAACTGTTCTGGCGGAACCATGCCATGGGGTTCATGGGTGACATGCGAGGAGCCCGAAGATCTTCATAAAAGTGACCGCACCCGGCAGCATGGCTATTGTTTTGAAGTCAGAGCCGATCCCGAACTTGGCTTGCAAAAAGCTGTCGCCCTGAAGGCCATGGGCCGCTTTCGCCATGAGGCAGTCGCCTACGACCCCGGAGATGGCTCCGTCTATCTCACCGAGGATCGCGACGACGGTCTGCTATACCGGTTTGTGCCCGATCGTAAAAACGACCTTTCCAGCGGAAAGCTCCAGGCCATGTGCCTGAAGAATCATGCCGCCGCCGACTTGAGGAATTACCAGCCCAAGCCCAAGCGAGTGATCACCGAAGGACAGGATAAACTTATTTCCTGGGTAGACCTTGAAGATCCTACCTCACCGAAAGACGACCTCAGGGTTCAGGGATTCAAAAAGGGAGCCGCTAAGTTCGCCCGCGGAGAAGGCATCTTCTACGACAAAGGGGCAATCTATCTCTGTTGCACTAACGGTGGGCCCACAAAGCGTGGCCAGATCTTTCGAATCCTTCCTAGCAGCTCCCAGCACCCAGCAGCCTCAGTGGAGCTGTTTCTTGAGCCGGGCAAGAGTGATCTCCTGACCAGTGGGGACAACCTCTGCGTAGCACCAAATGGGGATCTCATCATCTGCGAGGACCTCGTCAGCCCGTTTTCAAAAGAGCAACTACCGCACTTGCGCGGAGTCACTCCCGAAGGGCAGATCTTCACATTCGGCCGCAATCCGGATGCGAAGAACAAAAACGAATTCTGTGGTTCTATCTTCTCACCTGACGGAGAGATCCTTTTTGTGAATATACAGAACCTTGACCACACCTTCGCGATCAGGGGCCCCTGGCGCACCTAGATCAGGATTCAAGCTTGTTCACCGTGTCCTCTCCAGCCTCAATCAGGCATCCTGAACGGTGATGTGTCCACAGACTTGACCCAAGCCTTGGAGAAGCATTTTGGCTTCTCCTCGTTCCGCGACGGACAGCGCCGTGTCATCGAGTCGATCCTGTCCGACCGCCCCACCCTTGCGGTCTTCCCCACAGGCGGCGGAAAGTCGCTCTGTTATCAATTGCCCGCAGTCCTCTTGGAGGGACTGACGGTGGTGGTGTCGCCTCTCATCGCATTGATGAAAGATCAGGTCGATTCTCTGGTAAGCCACGGTGTCGCTGCAGCAAGACTGGACTCCTCTCTGTCCCTCGAACAGGTCCAGACCGTTCAAGCTGACATGCTGAATGGGCGCCTCAAACTTCTTTATGTCGCGCCCGAGCGTCTTGCTAATGAGAATTTCAGGAATCATCTCGAGCGCGTGGATATCTCACTTCTCGCAGTCGATGAGGCTCACTGCATCTCTGAGTGGGGACACAACTTCCGACCCGACTATCTCAAACTGTCACACTTTGCGCGGGAGCTGAAGGTATCCCGTATTCTCGCCCTCACGGCTACTGCCACTCCACCGGTGGCCGAGGATATCCGCAAAAATTTTGGGATCGCGGAGCAGGATCATGTCCAGCTCTCGTTCCACCGGCCGAACCTCGAGCTTCACGTCACACCATGTCTCGAGGAGGAAAAGCGACCCATTCTTCTGGAGCGCCTGCGGACGGACCTCGAAGCCCCCACCATTATCTATGTGACTAGGCAGGAAACCGCCGAGGGCCTTGCGGCCTATCTCAAGAGGAAGGGTCTATCGGCCCGCCCCTATCATGCCGGTCTTCGCGACGAAACTCGGTCCGCCTGCCAGGAAGCCTTCATGTCAGGAGACGCTCCCATCATTACCGCCACGATTGCCTTCGGCATGGGAATCGACAAAGCCGATATTCGCCGGATCATCCATTACAACCTCCCTAAATCCCTCGAAAACTATACTCAGGAGACCGGGAGAGCCGGCCGTGATGGACAACCTGCCTGCTGTGAGCTCCTCGCCTGCCGAGATGACTTACTGGTCCTTGAAAACTTCATCTATGGCGATACCCCATCGCCGGAAGCGGTGAGCAGAGTACTTGAACAAATCCTCATGCGTGGTGCGAACTTTGATCTCTCCCGTTACGATCTCGCGGTCTCAAATGACATTCGTCCACTGGTGATTAACACTCTCCTCACCTACCTCGAGCTCGAGGGCTATATCATTGCGTCCTCGCCATTTTACAGCTCTTACCGCATCCGCCTGTTACGTGACATGGACCAGATCAACCTTGGGCTCGAGCCAAGTCAGAGGAAATTTTTTACCCGGATCCTCTCCACAGGAAAGCAAGGGCGCACGTGGATTACGATTGAACCTGCAGTTGCAGCGGAAGAAATGCAGTGTGATCGAGACCAAATAGTCCATGAGCTTTCCTCTCTGGAGACCCATGGCGACATCTCTCTGAAGCCTACCGGAATCCGACACTCCTATCGCCGACTCAAATCTCCCGAAAAGATGCAGGACCTCACCTCCCGGGTTCAACAGCTCTTTCTTAAACGGGAAGAACAGGACCTTCATCGCCTCGAACAGGTCCTGTCCTATGCAGAAGAGGGTCGCTGTCTGAACCAGCATTTGCTGAACCACTTTGGAGAGGATCAACCGGATCCCTGTGGGCACTGCGGAACATGCCTTGGGTCCTCAGGCGGCAAGGTGCCCGGGGCCACCTCCCCCGAGATCACACTGGAGCACGCAGAAATCATTCAGGGTCTTCTCGACGAGCGACATGGCCCTCTCCGTACCGCTCGCCAACTTGCCCGTTTTCTCTGCGGCCTGAACAGCCCGGCCACCTCCCGAACCTGGGTCGTCCTGCCAACTACGGGCAGACGCTCCCGACTGACGACCCACGACGCCTTTGCTCTGTTGCAGGACCATCCATTCAACAACGTTCTGGCGTATTGCACTAGCCTGATCATCCCCTGATCAGACGGCTCATCGAGTGTTTGCCCTTTGCTCTTCCCCCCTCTAGGATCTCACTCATGCGAAAACCTGCCTTGCTTGCTGCTCTTACGCTCACCCTTCTTCTCTTCACGCCAGCTAAGGCTAAGGACCAGCGATTGGTTCTCTTGGGTGTCTCATACGGGAAAAATATCGTGGCCATCTGCGAGATGGATGGCTCCGTCCTGTGGAAGCACGACACTGCCGGCCCCCAGCGGGGACACACGGGCCATCACGACATCCATCTCCTCGATAACGGGAACGTCCTCTTCCACGATACCTGGACCAAGACTCAGGAGATCACTCTGGCCAAAAAAGTCGTCTGGGAATACGAGTCCGCCCGGGAGAATGGCAACGAGGGCAAGAGAGTGGATGTCCACGCCTTCAAGCGCTATGCGGATGGCTCCACCATGATCGCGGAAAGTGGCGTGGGACGCTTTCTTCACGTCGACAAGGATGGAAAGAAGATCAAGGAGGTTCCAATGGGTGAGGGCGGACGCAGAAACACCCGCCTCGTCCGCGTTCTGGACAACGGTCACTATCTATCCTGCGCAGAGAGCCCGGGGGTAGTCACTGAATACGATAAGACCGGAAAGCTGGTCTGGGAATACAAGGTCGGGTCCCGGGTCTACGGCGCCATCCGCCTCAAGAACGGGAACACCCTGATCGCCTCGGGAAACGGCAAGAGCATTCTGGAGGTGAATCCAGCCAAGGAAATCGTGTGGGAAATCAAGGGCAAGGTTCCAGGCACCGAGATCGGTCTAGGATGGATGACCTGCCTGCAGGAACTCTCTAATGGCAACTACGTGATTGGCAATTGCCACGCCGGGGACAAGAACCCTCAGATCTTTGAGATTACCAAGGAAAAAAAGGTCGTCTGGCAGTTTGATGAATGGGACCTCGTTGGCAACGGCCTCGCCTGCTGGCAGGTCCTCGAGGGAGACCAGGCCAGCATGGTCCGAAGCCGACTCAAGGAATTAAAGTGAGCCCGGTGGGACCGAAACCCAAGCCCCCTGGAAACTCGAGCAAGTCCAGGCCGCAACCGAAGCGAAGTCCTGTGAAATCGAGGACTCACCACGGGACTGGGCTGTGGGAACGCATCGTCACCTTCTGGCTGTGGGAACACATCGGCGCCTTCTTTGATAAGGTCGGATATGCGGTGGCGTGGTTAGGTATTGTAATACCCTGCCTCTGTGGGCTGACCCTTGTTGCCTCCTTGCTGTTCACTGGCAATGAAATCGGGGCCCTGATTTTTCTCGTCCCGACCTGCTTCGGCCTCCGGGCCCTCTGGAAGCACCTTCTCGCTCCCCTCTTCCAAGCCCGGCGTCGCGGGTAGGCAGTTAGAATGGCTTGTGGCAAATCCCCACCCCGAGGCAAGCCGGAAACCCCTCCAATCAGCAACTGGCCCTAGTAGGCGCGCCCCCAAAGGGCCCGAACACTGGTAGCCTGACCCGTCAGAACACAGGGAGCTTCCGGACCCTCCTGCTGCCCATTGGGAAGGCAGCGGATGGTGATCTTGTGTTCCTTGGAAAGGCTCTCTTCCTCCTCGGTCGATCCTGCCCATGGGGTTAGCAACCACCCGGGATTGTCGTCCCCTTGCCAGTGATCTTTGAATTCCTCCAGACTGCCGCACTCGGTGATGTTCTCCTCGCGAAACGCGGTAAGACGGTCGAGCAGGCTCTGCTGGATTTCTGAAAGAATCTGCGGGGCACTGCGGATGAACTCCTCTCGATCAACAAATTCCTTTTCGTTTGGAGCTCGATCTCGACGCTGCAGGCAGACCTTCCCCGCATCAAGATCCCTAGGTCCGATCTCGACTCGGATCGGGACGCCCTTCTTCACCCATTCCCATTTTTTTACTCCTCCACCAAGATCACGGGTATCGACATGCACTCGAACCGCCGCTCCCGCATAGCCTTGTTCTCGCCGCAGTGCTTCTGCCAATGCCTCACAGGACTCAATGATAGCCTCCCGAGTCTCCTCCTTTGGTGTTACCGGGACAATGACTACCTGCTGAGGCGCAACCCTTGGTGGAAGGACTAGTCCATCGTCATCCGCATGAGCCATGATGAGCGTTCCAATCAGGCGGGTGCTTACTCCCCATGAAGTAGTATGAACATACTCCTTGCCTCCCTCACGACCGACAAAGGTAATTTCCTGAGCTTTGGCAAAATTCTGACCCAGATAGTGTGAAGTTCCTGCCTGAATAGCCTTCCGGTCCTGCACCATGGCCTCAACCGTGTAGGTGTTAAGTGCACCCGGGAAGCGCTCGGTCTCCGTCTTTTCACCGGGGACCACCGGAATCGCGAGATGATCACGGAGGAAGTCCTCATACAGCTTATGAATCAGGCGCGTTTCCTCCTCTGCCTCTGCTTGCGTCTCGTGGGCAGTGTGTCCCTCCTGCCAGAGAAACTCGGCGGTTCGGAGAAAAAGGCGGGTGCGCATTTCCCAGCGCATCACGTTGGCCCACTGGTTGATCAACAGGGGAAGATCCCGGTAGCTTTCCACCCAGCGCGAAAAGGCGGCTCCGATGATTGTCTCCGAGGTAGGGCGAATGACGTAGGGCTCTGTGAGCTTACCTGTTGGCACCATTCGCGTCTTTCCGCTCTCCGGATCTTTCTCAGCCTCCAGCCGGTGGTGAGTCACTACCGCGCACTCAGTGGCAAACCCCTCAGCGTGCTCCGCCTCCTTTTCGAGATAGGACAGGGGGATCAGAAGCGGGAAATAGGCATTCTGATGCCCTGTCTCCTTGAACCTCGAATCCAGTTGCGACTGAATATTCTCCCAGAGCGCAAAACCCCATGGCTTGATCACCATACATCCGCGAGTCTCGGAATTCTCCGCCATGTCAGCGGCACGAACGACCTGTTGATACCACTCCGGAAAATCTTCCTCTCTGGTGGGGGTGATGGCTGTCTTATCCTTGCCCATGTGGGATGGAGGAAAACCACGGAACGGACCGGTTGAACACGAAATTCTTTCCGCAGTGAATTCCTCCAAGCAGGATCCGTCGCTCTCGCGGAATAAAAAGCGCGGCCGGTTGCTACCGGCCGCGCTGTAGATGCATGGCAATTTCCTCTCGATTTTCTGGCAACTTAGAATCTCATCAAGGGGCTCATACTCACTGGAAAAATTACGATTCTTGGTTTATTACGCCGTCGAAATCCACCATTCGGAATCAGGGCTTTAATGGGACCTCGTCGCCAGAGCCGGCGTGAGGGACAGCATGAGGCAGGGCATATTAGCGGCAAAATCAAGATCTGCAGCCCGGCGGGTCAAATCATCAAACACCCGGGGCATACCGCTGACAGGATCACTAAGAGCACTTCCAGTTCCTGTGAGAAATCTGGAGAGATGCGACTGCGCGGTAGCATTCCGCTCCGCAATATGAACAAAACTTGGCGCGGAACTAGAGGGCCCTGTTGCCCCCATTCCGGTGGCTGGGTCCAACGGAAGACCACCCACCGTCGGGAGCTGGGCCCCTGCCTCACCCCCATGGCAACCGTTGCATGTGTTCAGGGAGAAATGGTGGCGCGCCTCGTTATTTGCAATTCCAGCCGTATTCCAGAAAAAGCCGGGAGTAGGAACCTCAGATTTACCCGACAGAAAAGGCGTCGCCCCTGGGAAGGAGAGCGGCACGCTGTGAGTGCCAGCTAGAATATCGGCCTCAAAGGCATTCAGATAGTTGGCAAGGTCGGAGGTACCCATTTTTGAGTTCGCCGGAGTCTGCTTAGTCGTGACCGCGGTGAGATGGCTGGGCGCTATGCCGGCTCCGGTAATCTGCCATTCGCGCATGGTCCAAGGCAGAGTAAAAGGCTCAATGAAATTATTGGAACGAAGCTGGTTGATTGCGCTGCCATTGGGCTTGCTGGGATCGGCATTCGCCAACGCTACCACGTCAGTGAGATCTTCGAGATCCGCGTTGAAAGTGCTCGTGGGATCAGCAGAAACAAAGTCGAGCCCACTCAACTGCTGCCACTGCTGGGCCCAGTTCTTGATCTGAAGACAGGTCCCGAGGGGCACTCCATATTCAAAGATCACAGTCATTGGCTTGTGCGCTCCAGTATCCAGGTCGTAGGCACAGAAGACGAAACGGCACTCTCCAGCATCCCCGGCCGCGTAACCTGAGGCACTCCGCAGATCCACCCGGTTCACGATCGCAGTCAGCCGGAAGGGGGCGTTTTTCAGATCCAAAGGATCGAGACCTTCTGCCACATTAGCGGCCTCCCATTTGTCAATAAGGGCCGCCTGAACGTCACCCTGCCGATCGGGAACATCATCGAAGTTAATTGTCTGGAACTGCTCAAAATGGTCGATCCAGCGGCGGGCAAAGATTTTCGGGTCAACTCCAGTCAGTGAGGAATTACACATTTCCTCCATCAGGAAACCAAAGGTCCATTTGCGAGGGCGTCCCGTTGCGGGGTCAATATAGGATAACGCGTTGGGGTTGAACGGATCCCATGTTCGGTCGGGATCATTGACGACCGAAAGGTCCGTAATCAGCAGCGACTTTCCGGGATCTACTGCAGAGGACCCGCCGAGAATTGCACCTCCACCAGAAGCAAGTGGCTGGATCTCCCGGGTGTTCCGGAAGGGAAACAGATCTACGCTGTCGCCCAGCGCGTTCATCTCCGGCACGGCCATCCGACCCGTAAACTGACGATCAGCATACACCGGGACCGTGCCATCTCCAAGGCCCCGCAAGCGATCAAGAGCGGCTTCGAGCTCGAAACGGAATTTTCTTACAACTCCATCATTGAGGACTGCGCTGTATGTTCCCGGAGCCCGCCCGGGTTGCATTCTCAAGGGGCCTTCGTCTAGAAACAGGGGGAATCCCCCCGGGAAGAACTCCTTGCCCCGGACTTCGGTATGTTCCTGGGGGAACTGAAGCGTTAGGGTGTGCCCCTCGAGATTAATCGAGGAGGGCCTGATATTATCGAGATTGGGAATCGCGCCATGCTCTACGATAGGGCGCAGAGCCGAGCCAAAATCCTGGTCTCCAAGGCGCACTCGCGCCCGAAAAAGCTTGGTAGGTGAGTCCATGGGAATTTCAAGTTCCACGACCTGAGAATTGTTGGCAGTAGCAGCCTCCGTGGTCGAACTCCCATCCGGATTGATACGCTCTAATTCTATTCGAGGGGCCCGAATACGGATACGGAGGGAATCACCATCAACTTCCGTTGATTCAATTTCCTGACCAAGCGCGAGTCCACCTGCCAGCATCCCCATGAGGAAGGCGGTATAGGCAAGGCGGCAAAGAAGTTGTGAATGCAATTTCATGATTTTAGTTTGTTCTGGGTTCCTGTTTCAGTGGGTTGGCGCTTACGGCGTCTGGAAAAGAATCGGCTGCAGCCATGGGAGAAGAGCGGATGCATCAATTGAGATTCCTAACTCTCCGAATGATCCATTAAACCGGTGATCGGAATCCGTAGTCCCACGGCGTCTGCCAAGGTTCCTGCTCGCTGCGCGTGGTTTACCGTTTGGACCAAACACCACGCCCGGACCACCGGAGTCTCCGGTAGAGAAATGCGCTTCGTTGGGTCCTCGATTAAACCGATGGTCCAGAAGCGAACCGTCGTCCCGTGGCAGCCCCGGGATATTCAACAGCTCCCCGCTCACAGCCTGGAGGCCAAGTGAGAGAAGAACACATATCGGGAGCTGGAACATCCTTCTCCCAACCGGACAGGGAAGACGCCATTTCCATTTTTATATCAGAAACCCCCTTGATCCCGCAATTTTACGACCAAGGACCCACTCACCCTCCATTAAGAAGACTACCCCCGACGAAGCTCCCTCGTCATCAGGCGGTTACTCCGCCTCTCTCATCATCCAAAAGCCCCGATTTTTCGAGGTAGTAATCGTATCCTCCGCTATACTTGGTCACCTGCCCGTCGGCAATATGCCACGTCGTCTCCGCCAACTTACGGATGAAGTGTACATCGTGGGAAATGAACACCAGCGACCCCGAGAATTGTTTCAGGGCCTGAATCAGCGCCTCAACAGAGAGAAGGTCGAGATGAGTGGTCGGTTCGTCCATGAGGAGAAGATTCGGAGGATCCACGAGGAACTTAACCAGGTTCAGCCTGCTTTTCTCTCCCCCCGAGAGAACCCTGACCTTCTTGTGAACATCCTCCCGCCGAAAAAGAAAAGACCCCAGCAGACCACGGGCGTCCTCCTCCCGCATTCCTGCTCCCGTCGTGCAGATTTCCTCCAGAACCGATTTGCTTTCATCCAGAAGCTCGGAGCGGTGCTGGGAGTAATACCCCAGCTTGGTTGCATAACCTGCCTTCCTCTCCCCACCGTTGATTGGAATCGTTCCTGCAAGAATTTTCAGCAAAGTAGACTTACCCGCACCATTGGGACCAACCAGCACCGTGCGATCACCCCGCTCAACCACGAGGTCCAGCTGACTGTATATCTGCGTTTCCCCATAGG
>MDSV01246608.1_pt1 | contig 28741 bp, 39 predicted proteins | sample 810851 | NCBI WGS metagenome assembly MDSV01 (sample SAMN05326640, study PRJNA326480) | marine metagenome | isolation source: seawater | place: Atlantic Ocean: North East | collected 2012 | reverse complement strand
TCATATCTTAATTGGACGCTAAGAAATCCTACAGAGGTGAAAGAATAATGGGAGTTAGGGGTATCTTGTGGGTAAATCCTTTTTTAGATGAATTTTATGGTTGGGGCAAAGGAAAGTGGTGGAATACTAAAAAAGAATTTCTAGCCATTTTAGACACCGCCTTAGAGCCTGGAACTACAGTGAGCAATGTATCTCATGAATTTCCACAAGAAATTATAAACTATCTTGTTGAAAAAGTTCCTGAATGGTATTTTGACGGATTGCCAAAAGATTCATCTGGACTTGTATCATTGAAACTTAACCATATGGCAATAGGTGCATTTGAGGCGTCAAACGGCCTTGCCCAATTTATATCTGCTTGGGAAAATAATACCCCATTCCCCCTTGATGAAGTAAATTTTTTTGATAAGGAATACTATGATAGGAGAGGGAGTGAGTTGTGGGATGAATCTTACAAGGATTATCCAGAAGAATTAAAAAAGGATAATTGCATGTTGGTTAGTCATGAATATTATAAAACATATGTAAGATTAATTGAATTGGGTGGTGTATGGTGGAATGCACTATTATTTACTGCTGAGAAAAATAAAAGTTGGTGTGAATCTAGTAAAATCTCATTTCTTAATTGGACGCAAAGAAATCCTATGGAGGTGAAAGATTAATGGTCGTTAAATCAGCAACAAAAAAAAGACTCATGGATTTAGGCTTTCCAGAATTTATGGCTCACACCCTAGCCGATGATAGAAAGTGGGATGAGGTAAAATACCTCACATTTGAAGAAGTTTGGAATATAACATGGCCTGTGTTCTTCCTGATGGGGCAGTTCGATGGGTATGAAGGGGATATACAAAACCAAGTAAAGGGTAAGAAAATGTTATACGATATGCTAATAAAAATTAAACAAAAAATAATTAATAATTTATGGATATATGAAAGTTGGGTATTAGATAGAGATGAAAAAATAAAGATACTTCAACCACCTGATGGTTTAAGAAATAGAGCAGAAAGTTGGTGGAGAGTAACCTTGAAGGAAAACAGACAAATATTAATTATGGGGTATAATCCTTTTATTAATTGGACTAAGAATTATCCTTTTAAATAATTACCACAAGGTTTCTTGCAACTTTTCATTCTTATCATAAAATGTTTGATTTACCCAATCTCTAGCAAGCCTTTGTAATTCTTCAGTATATTCATTACAACCATACCTTTCTACCAATTCCTTAATAAGTCCTCCATACTTGTTAACTGCTCCTTTGGATACTGTAAGAATCAAGTTTCCAGGACATACGACATCAACCTCTCTTTTCGTGAATGGGTCTGTCTTTGAGTCTATAACATTATTACAACTGCCTGTAATTGGAGGTCTCCTGTAAGATGTTCCACACTTAGTGCATCTAACTTTCTGTTGTCCGAATGCTCTTAAATTACCTCTCATATCTCTAATCAAATGCCTATCAATTAACTTACTTGCTTGTATCTTATTATCTACACTATGTAATACTTCACCTAATGCAAACTGAGCATTAGTCTTTTGTTTCATAGATTCTAATGTATTATAGGGATTATTTTTTGGACCTTCTGAACAATCATCTGTTTTGTGAGTATATCCAAATCCTCTGTATTGTTTATCAGTTCCTAAAACTGTTTCAACTGTTTTAATTCCGTAATTAAGTGCTTCCTTACTTGCTATCAATTTTTGAGTTAACTCATAAAACTCAATAGGATATTCATCATTAATATCAATATTCAATGCTTCCTTATCAATCTCGGCAGGATTGATTTTTGTTGTTAAAATTAATGGTGCATCCATTTTACCACCTCTAGTAGTTGCTAAATAACTTCTACTAAAATTAATTAACCCATCTAAAAGAAATAAGACTGAATCAATATCTCCATCACAATTCCTTCTCTTAGCCGCATGGAAGAATGGATGTCCATAATGACCCTTAATGTCTGCTACACCAACAATCCTGCATAAAATAGCCCCTGATGTGTGAGGTGCTAAACCCATCATTAAATGACCTATTAAATCTGCTTCAACTTCACAATTATAAAATGGTTCAAGACCGTAAAGTTTAACTAATAATTCATCAAGATATTTAGTAGTATTGATTAATTTATCTACACAATTTTTAGGAAGCACAATGTCTTGAGGGAATAATTCTATAACATCTGTTTCTGATTTTACATCATATCCTAATTGATTAGCCTTCTCAACTGATAAACCAATTTCACTAGGTTTGAAATGAGTCATAGTAATATCTACCATGTCATATCTAATAGTTCCATCCCTAAATACTGAAATATCATTTTGATATCTTAAGATTCCTTTAGCAAGATTTTCATGAAGTTTCTCAGCAGATGATAACCCTTTAACTCCTTTAATTGGAAGTCTTTTATAACATCCCGTAACTCTTTTTGCCTCATTTAACATTTCTAGTAAGGGCACACTTACTTTCTCAACTCTTAGGAATTTAGTGTTATGTCCATCAACAACTCCTTCAAATGTTTCAACTTCATTCTTTTCATCATATCTAATTCCAACATCTATAGAATCATTCATTAGTAGTGCATCTTCAACCTTTCTTTGAGCACTTATATTAAATCCTAATGGAAACATTACATGAATTGCTGGTTTCATTTCTCTTAGTTTAGAACCTTCAGGCTTACCCATTCTAGCGCCTATTCTATATGTGACTTTAGGTTTAATTTCATAGTTTGCAATATCATTTACTAATTCTAATCCATTACTAAAATTAGACAAATCCTTTTTGTAAGATTTACCTTTTAGTAAAGTATTGATTAAAACACAAGAGTTATCGCCAGTTAAAATAAATCTTCCATTATGTTTTTCAACATCAATGTTTAATCTATAGATTAATTCCAAAATACTATTATCAATCATAACATAATTTCCACAAATAGAAGGTGATAAATTTCTATAGACTTTAATTAATTCATTAGGAGTTAAGTCATTAAAATGGGCTACATATTCAGGACACATAGGCAAATCACTTTTACTACATTGCTCAACTGCTTCAGAAAATGAAGTAGGATAACTTAATTTTTCTCTATAGACCGCTTGACTGTGCCACTCTTTAACATAAGGTGAAGCAATCAATGGATGGTTATTTTCAATAAACTCTCCTACAGGAACTAAGATTTCACCTAAATCCCATATTTTTTCTATAGGCCAATTAACATCAGTAGATGACCCATCTGGTAATGCACCCATGTCATTAATCCTCCTTGCTGTTCCATCTTTATACTGCACATAAGGGCCTTCAATATCTGTGCAAGGAGTTACTACTGTAGCCTTTCCAGGCCTTTCATATTTTAATTGAGTTCCAATAATTGCAAAACCATCTAATGCTTTCATAGTAGCGGGATGAATGCTAGTAGTTGCTAATCCTCCTAATCTACTTCTTCCATATCTTAATCTAAATGAACCTGTTTCCATAGGCAATCCAAAAATAGGCCTCCCTGCCAAAATATCTGAAACAAACTTTTCATTAGGTTTAATCTCTTGTAAGTCATCATTAGAATCTTGAACGAATTCATTTAACCAATCCCAACCTTCAAGGCCTAATGCATTTGTGTATTTTAGAATCTTAGGAGCCTTAAGAACAAGACCTTCGCAGATAACTAAAATAGCACCCTCTCTTGATTTATTAGTAGGAACTCTAGGTAAATCTCTTTGACCTGTGACTTCATTACCTACACCTTCACCGTCAATATAGACTGGGCAATTCTTGGTAAGTATCTCAAGTTGTGGGTTTGAAGGTCTGTATTGTAAGCCTCTACCATAAAATGAAACTTCTTCTTTGTATCTTTCAACTTCTTCATAAGTTAGTTTCGACTTACTTAGTTTGAATCTTCTTCTTAAAATATCTGCAATCAAAACTGAAAGAGCCTGACCAGTCCCTCCAGCACTCCTAATAGGTCCTGCATAATTTACACAAATAGCCTTAGTCGCATCTGCATTAATTACTATTCTAGCAGAAACTACTCCTTCAAGAGGGGCTACTAAAATTCCTTCTGTTAGGACAGCCAATCCAGCGCAAACACCATGGTATATGCTCATAGATAATCTCGCTTCATCGTCAAATGATTCAATGTTATCAAACTCTTCCAAAACTTGTTGAGATGTTTTATCTTTTAATCCATCAAATGATAGAGAATATCCTTTTCCTGAACAAGAAACGCAATCATCCTTTTTCCATTCTCCAATCAATTTATATCCTTTCCCATTACAATCAGGACAAGGGTTTACTTGCGAGTAAAGGTAAGATTCTGCAGAGACTATATTCGCTATTTCAATAGCAACCAATTCTCTATTTCCATCTAAATTAACAGTTAAATCTCTAATCTGTTGTGCGGTATTTCTACCATCTAAGAAATCTAGTAACTTTTGTGTTCTATCTGCTAAATCGTGTGCTTGAGGAATCTCTACACAATTCTTAGGGTCTTTCCCAACCCTTCTTGCTTGATTAGCAATTTCATATGCGATATCGCATTCCTTTTGAAGAAGGTTACTATATTCATCATATTTCATAGTAGGTAATAAGGTTAATACCTATATAACTATTACTTTTTTATTTTTGAAAGAAATCATCAAAATCAGACCAATCATCAAAGGGATTTTTCTTTGGACTAATTGAAATCCTTTTCGTCTTGGTTTTAGTATCTTCAACAACCTCTGAAACATAATTTTCTTTCAGCATTTTTAATATTTTAGTTTTAGGATAATTTAAAGCAGCAGGACTAACCTTCCTTTTCTTCGCCCTCCAAGAACCCCAATCCATATATTTTCCATAATTATAATAATCTGCCATTATTCCCAACCTCCGTCAAAATGATAATTACTACAAGATTTACAAATTAATTTACTTTCATCAAAATTAATTGAATTTACATCTGAATCATAATCCCAAGGAGTTAGTGGCTTTCCACAGATTTTACACTTTGTTTCAAAAAACCTTTGCATAATTTTATATTACCCCTACAACTATATAAGTTTATCATAAAAACCACTTCTTTATATAGTTGTGTTGATTACTTATAAATATGCTAGATTTTAAAAATCCAATCAATCTATTAGGTATTGGTTTAATTGGTGTAGGTGCTTATGTATCATTTACAAATGGAACTACTTTAATTTCAAATAATTGTTTCGCACCAGGGATGTATACTGCTATGGGGTTATTCTCTATTGTAGGGGGTTATTATCTCATTAAAGTATACTCAGATAATTGGACTGATGAGGCTACTCAAACTAAAATGAAAATTATGCAAGGGTGATTTAAAATGATATTCGGAACGGATGCTTTTAATTACAGCCCTCTTTTAAATTTTAATAGTGAATACCAAGGCCCTCAGCAACAAAACGAACCTTCATTTTCTAATACTGAATCTTGGGTTAGGAATGCATTTATTAACCATTACAATACTTGTTTTGGTGTTGCTTTTGGTGGACCTAATTGGACTTATAGAATAAAACAAGTTCACGGAATTGTTCAAAGAAAGGCGCCTAGTGGTAATGATAATGAGTGGCAATGGGATGTTAAATACACTTGGGAAAAATCAGATGGTAGCGAACAAGGCGAAGATTGTCAAACATTTGCATATAAAGTAACTGGCGAATATAGTTATGGTTCTACTGCCCCTAGCGATTGTAAAAAATATTTTTCATCAGGAAGAGCCTCTTCTTGTTTAGTCACAGGAACAGGTTGGACTCCTTTAGATAGTGGTGAAACTGCTGCAGATACCTTTTTGCTTAAGAGTCAACATGCTTGCCCAGGACAATCTAGTTCAAAATATCATGCAAAGTTATACCACAATGCTAAAACGGGTGAATGGAAAGTTGAAAAATTTCCTTGCGACCCTTGGAGTAGTAATTCAATCGGATATGAAATATATACGAGTAAAGAGGAAGCCGAATCTGGAATACAAACTGAATGGAAAGGGGTTTGGGATAAAGAAGAAGCAGAAAGAAAGGCTAAAGAAGAAGCAGATAGGCTTGCTAAGGAAGAAGCAGATAGGCTTGCTAAGGAAGAAGCAGATAGGCTTGCTAAGGAAGAAGCAGAAAGAAAGGCTAAAGAGGAAGCAGAAAAAAATAAAGTAGAACCTTTAATTGCTTATGATAATACAATTCAAGAAGGTAATAATGTAGTGCCTATCGCAATTGGTGCGGCAGTATTACTAACAGTTGTAGTTTTAATTTCTTAGATTAATAAGTAATTATTCTTCTTCACCGTCAACCTTGTCAATGATTTCTTCTACCGCATCTGCGACATCTTCATCAATGATTCCAGCATCTTCAAGTGCATCTACCAAATCTTCTGCCCTCTTTAGGACTTGCCCATAGGATGAAGCAGCAGCGAGGAAAGCAAGAGCGCTTGCAACTGGTGCATATGTTGATACTGAATCAACTTGGCTCATTCCTGCAGCAGCCGCCGACAGAAGAGTTACGGCATGAAGCCTATACTCATTAAGTTGTGCTTTACTTAAATCCATGATAATTATTAGTTTGTTTAGGTATATAAAAGTTCGGTTTAAACGCAAACATTAAATAACTGTTTAAGTAATATTTAATTGGGCTAATCTATGGATTCTGAATTTCAATATATGCAAAGGTGGTTGGAAAGATATCCAGATTGTAAAATAGATGATGAAAAACCTATTGATTTTTTAAATTTTAATTGGAGAAAGTATGAAGCACAATTACAAAGCAGATGTAATCTGATATTTTGGGCTATTACTCAGTCCTTTGTAGGTGGTAATATAAGGAACTATTGGAGAAATAGGAATGGATATAGTAGGGATGGGTTAAAGGCAGAACACGCACAAAATATAATTACTAATTTATTAGGTAGTGACTATTTGAGAGGTAATAATTTAATTAATAGAATGCAAAGAAATTTGGATACGAAACAACCTCACCTCAAAAATCAAGATTCAAGGTTAGAAAATATAACAAGGATATTAGATAGGGTTTATGGTGTGAATGATTCAATGGCGCAACTGAGAAATAGGACTCTTACTAATAACTTAGAATCAGGAACTGATTCTGGGCAGATACAGGCTTATTTAATGCCTGTTAATTTTATTATGGCTGCTAGGCAAATGAAAGGTATGGGAGGGCTTCCGAAGCCAAGAAATATGACTTACATAGAAGCCAATAAAACACCAGAACAGAAAAAATATGAAAAAAAATACATGGAAAGATTACAACCCCATGTTAAATTTATACCAACTACTCAAGATACTCCTAAAATGGTGTCTGATTTTTTTTCCAAGATTACTAAGGTTGTAGATTATGATAGGATATTCTTAATGCCTTGTTTGAGACCATTTGAAAGAGGCTTTCAAGGTATGAAAAATATGGTTAGGAATAATAAAAAAGGAACTTATAATTTTAATAATTCAGATATTTCAGGAGGCTCGGCCCAGGCTAAACAAGATGGCGCTATTATAATTATTCCTGCAGGGTATTCGATACCCCCTATGAAGTTTAAACATTTCTTCCTTATAGGGTCTAGGAATAAAAGGGAATTAGTTAGAAATTTTAAGAATCCTAATTGGAATAAAAATAATAGATATTGGGGTGGTAGACAGTATGACAAATCATCCATGAACAAGAGAGTTCCAGCATTTAGAGGAATCATTAATCCCTTCACTCATGAAAAAGCCACTTCAAATAGATATACAATAGGTCACCAATCCTCTGGAATGGGTTATTATGGTTCTGGGTCTGTTCAGAATATTATATCGGGGTCAAACAGTATTATTGGTCAAATAAAGAGGATTTGGGGTTTATTTGGTGGTCATTCAATTTATCCTAGTTATATTAAACAATGGGCGATTGAAAGTCAAAATATGTCTAAGGGTATAACTACAAAAGAGGGGATTAGGACTAGGCCTTTTTATTATGATATTCAAAATAGAGTCAATGGAGTTTTTGCACCTTATGGGGATATACAAAATGTATACCAAATTGATAAAGGACATATTGATGATTTACATAATGCTACTTTAAAGGTTCATAAAAATTTGAAAAACAGAGGATATGGAGATATTGTGATAGGAAGTCCTGAGTTTTATAGAATTCTTAAACCTGCACTATCAGATGATTATAGAAGACAACTAATATCTACTATGTATGATAATCATTATGTTGAGATTAATACAAGAGGTGCATTATACACTATGAACTATATAGTTTCAGGAATTCCAATATTTCAAGAAATTAAATAATTAGAGATTATCTAAACCTGAACTCCAACTTGTTTTATAAGAGTCATCGTTTAATTTTTTAATAAAATCATCTTCCTCATCTTCGTGGTCGTGGTCGTGGTCGTGGTCGTGGTCGTGGTCGTGTTCATCCTCAATTTCATCAGGTCTTGAAGCAATATATTGTGCAGGAGGTAAGTAAATTACAGGCCCTTTGGGAGAATCAGTATAACTTACTCTAATGCCTAAGATTTCATCATTCATTATATCAGTAATAATTTTAATTCTAATACTATCTTCAACGAATCCAATTACTTCAGTTTTGATTCCATCATCTGTATCTTCACTAATGATTTCACCACCATAACCTCCATCGTGCATAAAGGTAATTGCGAATTGATTTAAATCATCTAATCTTTTAATTAAAGCATCAAGTTCATCGTGGTCATCTCCTCCTTCTGAATTAAAAGCAGTAGATAAGTAATCTTCAGACTCCCAATTCTCCCAGAAATCATCTCCGAATTTAGGTTCAGCGTCTTCAATATCATCTATTTCTAATAATTTAATAAACTCAGTAACATCTCCTACAATAATTTGAGGGACTAATGCCTTTCTTAATAAGAAAATTACTTGTTCTGAAACTACTGTTTCTTTAGCCTCATTTAAGACATAATGTTCTAATGCATCTAATCCAAAATTTAATATTTCAAATCCTGCAATATTTCTTGCAGTCCTTTTAACACCTTCTGGATTAGATTTAGATTTCCAAGTCATCTGATTTCCATTACTTTCTCTTAAATAATGAGTAACTAATGCTCTTGATAATTTGCTGTAATCATAAGGTCTATCACACATACTACAACTTCTTTCTACAAATAATTCGTGATGCATCTTATCAATATTCCAATCAGTAGGGGAATCATCATCAAAATCATCATCGTCTTCAAAATCTCCATCAGCATTAAAGAACTCAGAGCCATAACCTCCTTCTCTAATCCCTCTCGCTACTTGATTTCCAACTGCCCTTTCCCAAGATGATAATTTACCATCTTTATTTCTATCAGCCTTTTGCTCATCTAAGTCTGGGTCGTCTGGGTTAATCTTTCCTGTGTAAGGCTTACCTTCCCAATCTAATTCTTTACTAGATTCTGCCTTTCTTCTTTCATGGTCCATTCTATAAGGTTTCATTTTTCTCTTAACCCATTCTGGCCCTGTTTCTTCATCTTCTGCACCCATAGCAGCAGACTTTTTCTTAGCCCAATTAACGCCTGAAGTCCCACCCCATAACAACCAAGCAATAGTTCCTGCAGTCGGACCTCCATCAGGCATCTTTTTTGAAGGATTATTATTACTTCTATGTCTATTAAATGCAGACATTCTTCTAACATCATGCCTTGAAACTTTACCACTAGCAATCTTTCTAGCCCTAGTAACTCCTGAATCAATTCCTTGAGATTTTGCTTCAGCAGGGCTTAAGCCTCCTCTTCCGTATTTCTTTCTTAATTCAAGACCTCTTTTAGCATTATTAACTGCTGATTGAGGAGGAGTATATGATTCAGAAGATAGTTCTAATCTTTTAGCAGCCTCTTCAGGCGTAATATCTTTATCCTTTTTTAATTCTCTTGGCGTATGTGGTTTTCCAGACATAGTTCTAACTTTGCCCTTGTGTTTTGGATGGTCAGCCTCAAAAGATTCTGCATTTAGGGGAATCCAATTTGCAGTTTCTTCATCATACATTAAACCTTTTTGGTTTGCCTCGCTATGAATCTTACTCATGGTTTCTTTACTATGTTTGTTTAAATTTTTCTTGTGAACTCTAACCTTATAATTTCCTCTATTGGCAACTACATAATCAGATTCAAAGGATTCAGAATCTAAAGGTCTTCTAGGCCTCAAAGGGTCTCTAGGCCTTCTATTAGGCCTTCTAGGTCTTTTGGTTTGATTATCATCATAGGGGGTAAATGGTTTAGGTCTATTCATAGAATATAACCCCAACATAGAAATCGCAGTAACTCCCACTAATCTTAAATCAAAATTGACCATGTTATTAAATATCATCTACCGATACTTAAATGTTTACTATCTTTCTTCATTTAAATTATATGCAAAATCAATTTCAATAGGGCCATCTAAGGGATATCCAATAGGAATATCGTTTAAAATCATAATCTGAAATCTACCTAATGCTGCCAATTCATATCCTGCCTTAATTTTATCAATTGGAATCCATTCTTTAATCGGCCTAAATTCATGATTATCATCAACACCATAATTTACAATTGGATGGAGCCTCACATCATACCTTCTCATAACTTCTTCTAATAGTGAAATTTTCATAGAACCTCCTCCATCAACTCTACCATTCTCAACTGCATCAACTGCTATTTTATCAAAATTTAAGAATGACGCTGCTATATCTCCACCCACGATGTTGTAGGTTTCTAAATAATCTCTTACAGTATCCATAATTGCTTCTTTCCAAAATTCTCCGACTATTTCTGAAGAAAGGGTGGATAAAAAATGATTGAAATCTATTTGCCACCATATCATTGATGCATTGGGTGATTTTAATTCAGCCTCATCAATTTGCTCTTGTTCATCATCTACTCCTTCTAGAAGTCCTTCAGGTAAATCTCCACTTCCTTGGACATTATCATTAAATGCAATTATCCTTCCAAAATAAACTATACTATGGTCTCTAATTGGGAAGAAATTTAATACCCAATTTCCATTATTTTTTTTGATTATTTTGATTCCATCAATCTCTTTTTTAGACATTGTCCTAACTGTTGTATAGGCTTTTTTCGCAGCCTTAGTAGCGCTATCTCCGTCAGCCATATACATCATAAATTGATACATTCTTTGTTCAATGTTAGGAATGATTAATAGGTATCTTCCTAAGAATCTTCCTTGATTGTCATATTGTGATACTGTCTTGGAAGACATTCCTCTCATTTTTAAATATTTTTTAATACTTCTCCTACTTGTTTTAAATTCAGGTAATCTCAATACTTCTCTAATACTTACCTTTTGATTAATCATATAATTAACTGCCTTTTCTGCTTCATTAAATGCCTTATCAGACATTGTAAATCCTCTCATAGAAATTCTAGCCATTAATTGATAATAGATATACTACCTATTTAATTGTTTATATTTCTGATTCACTCTTAATTGGTTTACTTCTAGGCCAATTTACTATTTTAGGTTCTACATCTTTAAGTTTTATAATTTTATATTGAAAATTTAAATTTCTAGTATTATATTCTTCCTCAGTTTCATTTTCATCATTATATTCTCTAATCAATTCTCTCAATCTATTAGGATGTATTGTATTCTCTATAGGGCCAAAGTGATTTGTAATATCTGTTTGATTGTTGTTTAGTAATATTTTAAGTCCTGCATATATTTTATTTGATAAGGTTCTCCCTTTCTTTTCAAGTATTTTACCCTTTTTGAAACCATGCCCTTTCCACCAAAACTTTCCACCTTTAGGTTTTTTAACATTGGCGTTATAATCTTCTTTAGAAATATCACCAATCATTAAATAAATAATAGTTTCATTAGAATTATCAAAAATATCTTCTACATCTGTTTGATTAATTATTAAGATAAATGGTTCTGAAGGTAAATCAATATTAAATGGTTTTAATCCAGGTATGACGCAATTTTCAAACTCACCTTCATTAAATCTATTTACATATCTGTGGTATGGTCTCCAAGGAATCTGTATAGAATTCATATTGGCGTAAAAATTAGATGATAATAATGGTGAGTTAATTAAATTTTCTGCTTCAACGGTTTTAGCGTCTTCATCTACATATCCTGAAGACATATAACCCTTCACCGCTTGTCTTATATATTCTTTTACACCATCATCAATATCTTCATATTTATAATTTTGAAAAAGTATTGGAGACCATTGAGGCCTATTTAAAAGTTTGAGTTCATTAAGTATAGGTTGTATAATTTTCCCAGGAGAATATGCAACAGCGGTCATTTTTTGTCCAAATGGATTCGTTCCATATCCTGTATAATCTCCTGGAATGTAAGTCTCAGTAAGTGAGTCACCATCATCATCTAATCCTATTTCAGCAGATACTAAAGTAGGTTTAGTTACAAAGTTTTCATATCTATTTTCAATTAATTTTTCTGCAGGGGGTTTAGGTTTTGCTGATTCAGACCCACCCCAATAACCCCTATATCCTGTATATCCTGTATAACCTCCAGAAGACTTTTTTTTATCATGATTATACATTTCAGGTTTCATTTTATGCGTATAACCTATTAAATCTAAAAGTATTTTTTGTAAATTATGATTTGAAGATAAAGAATAATTTATTTTATCATAGTAATTGTCTAGTTCTCCTTTTTTCATTTTAAAAATTACTTCTTCATCTCTTGTTATTGCCATTGAATTTGAAGCCCATGAATTAGGAAGTTTCATCTCTTCGTTAACTATTCTATAATAATCTGGCAAATATAATCTCCTTACAAAATAACTTTCATCGCCATCCTTGGAATAATTTCTTTTAATTACTTTGGCCATAATTAAATTATATCGCATTAGATATTTAAAAATATCTATCAAAAATCATCACAAATTCCAATTTGTCCCAAATGTGCAGAAACTAAATGTTTTAATTTAAATGAACCATCTTTAAATACTTCTACACCTCTACAGAAAAATTCAAAATATCCATTATTGTTTTGGACATAATCAATCATACTCCTTATAGGGTCTTCACCCCTATCTTCCCAATCACCATGAATCATTTTTAATACATCAAATCTATTTGACCAATTCAATTTTGTTATTCCATTTTCAAATCTAGGGTAGTAATAACTCCTTAAATAACTCCAAGTTTCTAATTGTTCATTAGTTTCATTCATTTTTATTACCTCCTTCAAGTTTATCTTGCCAGCCAGTATTTACAAAATAAGTTCCATCATCAAATGGAGTGATTGCTTGTAAATTAATTAATGTATCAAAATCACTATTTGAAAATTTTACCATACCTCTCATTTCATTTTTTGTATATCCTGCAGGACATTTAAGCAATAGTTTTTCATAAAGTTCAATTAATTTTTGATTTACTCCTGCCAACATCGTTTTGATTGGGAACTCTTCAGTTAAAGTTTGTAGGCTTTTTTCAAAAATTGCTTGAGCCTCAAAAACATGGTCAGTCCTAATTTCTTCATCACCATATAATCTTGCAAAGGCTCTCACTAAATTAGCAAATTCTTGGTATTTCCTATTATCTGTATTTTTCCTCATACAAAATGCATCTTGGAAGTGTGGCCTTCCTTCAATATCATCATATATACTATTGATTAATGCAATTCTTTTTTTCAATTTGGGTTTTATTCTTGATACATATCTAAAATATTCCCTAAAAAACTTCCTCCAAACTTCAATACTTACTGCTGCATCAGTATTTTCAAAATCCCCATCCATTGCAGATACAATTGCTTGTCTGATTTTATATTGGGCATCATCACCTGCTAAGGTTAATTGTGTAAAAATTAAAGAAAGCCTAGATAAAATCTGGAGAGTATATTTACCAAAAGCATCTAACATAATTCTTTTTTCATGCTTATCTTCATCATAATGTGCAGGAGGATTTCCTAAAAATAGTAGGTTAAGTGTGGTTTCTCTTTCAATATCTAATGCACCCTTTTGCATTTCAATTTTTCCATTAGCCATCATATTCATCAATTCTCCAAAAGTATCTTCATTCCAAGTTTGAAATTCACTAATTGCTACCCTTTCATGATTCATCTTAGGCAATAATCCAATTTCAATGGCATTTAAATCATCACCACTCATGGCTCCAAATAATCCTGGAATAGTAGCCATTTTTCCACTCCCTGCCCTTCTACAAGGCAAGATTGGTTGAATAACTCTTTCAATCAAATGGTCTTTTCCTTCACCATGACTTGAAACAATTCCTATATGTATCATATCTTGTTTTTTTGCAGGTGATAAAGCATATAACATAATTGCTTTCTTTAAATAATCCTTAGCATATAATTCAGCCCAAAGGGTATTATCATCAATCATCAAATTTAAAGGATTAGTCTTGTGTTTCTTACATAAAGATTTAAACTTGTCAAATTGTTTTTTTGACATTTGACTTTCTTTAAATCCATCATCAATAAAAACGGTATCAACTAAAAAAACTCTATTCCTTCCATGATTAACATGGTGGCCTTTAACCTCAACTCTCTTACCTTCCTTTTGACTGACAGTTAAAGTTTCCAACATTTCTGCTAATTCGTCATTACTTATCCCATCTTCTAAATAATCTTCTTCTGCATTGTGAGCAATGCATTTAACAGAATACTCTCCATCTGAAACTACAAATTCTAACATGACTCTATCCTTTCCAGCATCTTTATTATTGATTGCTTTAGTATCAATCCTAATACAAAATCCTGAACCATCTACTGCACTAGGAAAAACCTTTGAGTTATGAACAAATTTCATGTCAGTTGCTCTTTCAATATATGTTTTTGAACATTCATCAACAAACTTAAAAATTTCATTACTGATTGTCAATTACTCACCCCTCATAATATAATAATGAATATGACCTATATAACTACACCTGCTCCGAATTATATGTTTTATAATTTCTTAGAGTATCTTGTATGATTCTAAGAAAAGGATATATGGATTGATTACTTAATATCTAAATGTTCTCTATGGACTTTTCTAATCTGTGATTTAATATTATTCCATGCATTACTAGCGCTAGGCGTTGATGAAATTGAAGTTCCATTCCCATGAGGGAAAATGATTTCATCCTCATGTAATTCACAACCTTTGCACTTAATTTTACAAAGATAATGCTTACCTCCGACTTTGTAGGAATCTAGAATCCAACCAGTTTTAGATGTAATGTTTTTTTCAAATTCTCTTTGGAACTTCTTGCTCATAACATTATCTTATCTATATATGTATATAAACTTGTTGGTGTAAAAAAAGGTAATCACTACCCCCTCAAGGGCAAGTGATATTTGATACCGACAGACAACCTATAAGGCTCAATTCTGTGCTTCTTGCAGTTGGTCTTCTGGGACTGGTGGGACTGTTACATCTTCACCACTAGACAGGAGTTGTGCACTAAATCTATTATAGTGCCTCCCATTTCTCCCAAGGACCTTATGCCTCAAGAACTTGATTTCGTATGGGAAAGAACCACCGTCTTCCGCCCACGAACTCACAGAGTTCTTAAGGTGTTCCTGCTCAAAGCCAGTAAGCCATAGAGTCATTCTCCTTCCGTCTTCAGGCGCAATCATTCTGACTGCTGTAGAGACACCGTATTGGCCTTCAATGCCCTCGGTGTAGCCTTCAACAATATAACCAGTAAACAAGTCTGAATAACCTGTTTCCTCGTCAATAGCCACTTGCAACTTGTCTCTTTGGACATACATTGCAGGTGGGCTGTTGGCCTTGGTCTCTGCCTCAAGGTTGGAAAGGAACGCTTCAATTTCGCTAACATTGCTCATAAACATTTCTCCTCCTTGCGTAATATACACTTGTTTCATCACCTATATAAGTTTAAGGTTATCTAAAGATTGCAAAATTAATATCATTATTATAAGATGCGACCCACCCATTCCATACTAAAAATGCACTTGTGAATAAAAGTATAGTTCCTAAAGGTATATCGGGGAATTTACTATGAGTCATAAATCCTATTACGAATAGACTTCCTCCAATTATTTGTGTTTTATTCATATTAATCATTCCTCACAACTTTTTAATAGAAATGCTATAAGCATAGGTTTCATCATAACTGGTTCCTGTTTTCAATAAGATTTCATTATTAGTTATGTGTGCTCTAATATCTGAGTAAGCATCTTCATAAATTTCGATACCTTCATATATTGGGTCATCTATCTTAAAAACATCTTTAGGGCCATGTCTTTTTGCTGCAAAATCGGCAGAATTCAAATCACTTACAACTAAATTCCTAAGATGCATGATATTGGAGTGTTGGTTTTGCACATAGTAAGATTGTAAGTTTTCAGGCGTTTTAGGATTTTCTAACCACTTCTTCAAATCAAAATTAATCATGTCCATAATTATTTTTGGCGTTTCGCAACCACTATCTAGTGAATCTTTAATTTCTTGTTTATTATATAGAGGTAATGAATATTTTCTATCTTTGGTAAATATTTTTTTGACCTCTTGGGGAGTATACTCTTGTTTACTTACTACTTTATATTTTCTATTTTCTCTATCATATTCCCTTTTTATACCTAAAGTTTTTTGGAAATTAATATCCCAATCTTTAATTCCAAGCCTATTAATTGCAACCACTCCTGAGGCCTCTTCTATTATACTTTCTTGGTCAACTGCAGAAACCCACTCAAATAATAGGTGGAACCAATTATATTTCCCTGAATCCATCAATTCATCATAAGTATTAAAAGGAAAATAATTAGTTTCTAAATGAGCATATTCAGAAAATGTGTATATTAATAGAAATCTATTATCTCCATGACCTTTTTTAGCACCTATTAAACCATGATTAATGGTCATATAAGGATTCCTATTTCTAAACGACATGATAATTCCTATTAGTTTCTTAAGTAAACAACTATTTAATAACTATCTAAATACATCCTCAAAGTCATTACTTTTTGTTTATCTCTTTGCTTATTGATAGATTTAGTTATTTTCATTCCTCCGTCTGGATGGCAACCACAATCACAATTTTCTAAACCTTTCTTTTTATTACCTAATAACCTATTTTTTAATTTTTCAAATAATTCTAGACTATTTAATTCGATGTATTTATCTCTACAATTACTACATATTTCTAACTCTTTAGCAACCTTGTCATCCATATATTTCTCAGGCCAATTAGAGCCATCATAAGGCAGACCACAAAGCCTACCACTATAATTTGAAATATGTAATACTGGTTTAGCCATGTTATCACTTAACCTTAAAATCAGAATGATTTTCTGGCAACCTATGAGTTCTTCTTTCCATCAAATTAGAAATATATCCTGAAGCACCTTTTACTCCTTCGTTAAATCTTTTCTCTGCTACCTTATCTCCTTGTGGGACTAATTCCATTTTCAAATCTATGATAATTTCTCCAATCGCCTCTGAATCTAGAATCGCCTTTAATACTTCATATTCTACATGAACTTGCGTTTTTGCTCTCAAATTAATACCTCCTTAAGATACTTATTATCACTCATTAAATCTCTCTTCGTTGATGGTTTCATAATTCAATATTATTCTAATACCTATATAAAGATGAAGTTTTAAGTAGTAGTATTTTAGTATTATAACTGTGGGGGTGGGCCTCTCCCCAGGTTTTCCTCCCTTTCCACCCCCGCACCTCATTAAACAAACTCTTTAAATATCAAAAGGCTGAATATATAATTATGTTGCCTTGGCAGAAAGAATGGAATAAGTTTTCACAAGAAGCAATTGAGAAGATGAAAACATTTTCAGATATGACCCATGAAGAAAGAGAATGGATGTCTTATGTATATGATGTAAATGGGACTTATGAGTTGGGAGAACCTTCTTATGGGACTGAAAGTAGAATTGAAGTTAATCCATCTTCAAAGAGTAGGCAAGATAAAATGAAGAATGGCTATAGTGAAAATCAAAGAAAATGGACTATTCATGGTCATCCTTTAAAAGACGGTAAGATTTACACAGGGAGGCAATACTTTTCATCTACAGATATTTGTAGAGAATTTGTAAAATCTAGAGATAATAATGAATTTATTGTCCAATACTTAGTATACCCTCACAGACAGAAAGATACTACTACTGGAAAGGAAGTATTCCATAACAGAGTTAGAATTTTGATATTCCCTAATAGGGAAGCGATTATGAAGGCTATGCAGATTTCAAATCCAGGAGTTAATGCAGCCACAATTACAGTAGAAAGTGGTCAGAATAGACAAGTTGCTAAACCAGATGGTGGAGTGGGTTTGGAAAATGATTCAGGTGTTAATTGGTTTGTATTTCAAGAAGCCCTAGGTAAGATGGGGTATATGGGTATTGTAGATATTGAAGGTCCTAATGGTGGAAAACAATTCAAAAGTGAAGGCTATGTTAGGACAGGTAATGTATTAGGATTTGCTACTTTGAGTTTTATAGCATGGAACTTATACCAGTTTAATAAAAAGAGTAAATTAAAAATCATTAACAAATCTGCTGAAGAACTCCAAAATTTAGAATTATTATCTAAATTTGGTTAAGAATTTATCTCGTAAATAGGATTTAAAAAATTATTTAGTGATTGAATTACTGAATCATCATCCTTTGCTTGAATCACTACATCTACCATATTTTCACTAATTAAATCAATTTCTAATTCGGAAGGGTGTTGTCTAGCATTATAATGCATCTCCCAATCATCAGGGTATGTTTTTTTAAGCCTCTCTAGTTGTAATTCCTCATCAATGTCTAATTTAATGATAATCCATCCAGCCTTTTTAAGTTCTCTGACTTCATTTACATATCTAATATCATCTACAATACAATGATAAGTATAATTTGGTGCATCAGGATTTTCCCAATCAAGCCCATAATCTCTTCCATTCATATCAACTTCGCCACTAGGTGTATATTTTACTTGAGATTCTAAATTAATCCTTTTAATAAGTGTATCAATCCAAATATTTTCATAAAGATGTTTTCTTGCACCATCTCCTATCTTTTGGAAAGCCACTCTATCTTTATGTCCTGGTTTAATATCATAAACATATGTTGCAAAATCTTTTACTGCTTTAGCCAAACTGTGTTTATTCATCTCAGGAATTAACTTTATAACTTCATTCGCTAGGGTGGTTTTACCACTTGCCATTTTCCCACATATTCCAATCTTTACCATGTTATTGTAGTTATGATACTACCTATATAAACATTATGTAATTAGAGAATCCTTAAATAGTTGTGGCAGATATCAAATAATATGGTTGCAAAATCCAAATCATTAAATAAATTAATGAAATATGATATTCATAGATACTTAGGAAATTCAAGGAAAAAGGATGATATATGTATTGTATTAGGCTCAATAGTTAGAATGAAAAATCCTGAAAAGGCAGATGGGCAAGTAAATTATGTTGGTAAAGATGGGATGTATTTTATAATTACTTACAGGTGGTCTAGAAATCAATGGGTTTATGGTAGTGTTTTTAGAAATTTTTGGCAAATAGATGCTAGTAAAATTGTTAAACACGCACAAGGCTTGGCCAAAACTGTATATTATCTCCCTTATGGTAATTTATCAACAGTAGGTAAACTTGTTAGGGATGATTATTTTGCAAGACCTCCTACGGTTTTTAAAAATAAAAGGAAGAAAAGATAGTGGAACCTATCGGATTTGAACCGATGGTCTCTCGGTTATGAGCCGAGTGCATTAACCAAACTATGCTAAGGTTCCCTATTATTTCACCTTACGAATAATAAGGTATTATTGAATTTCAATGTATCTTTTCTTGATTCGGATAGACTAAATATATTCGGATAAAATCAAAGGATGATATCTTTAATTTTTACCTTGAAAAATAGATTTTCCAATTGGATTATAGAATTCCCTCTAAGGTGTAATCATCAATGTTTTCACCATTTTTAAAGAACTTTTTGTATTCGGATATCCCTTTCTCCAGTTTTTCCCTACCACTTTCTAAGAATTCTTCTGAACATTCATAAATTCCAATATCTTTTGTTGCTTTATCAATACATAGGAATCTAAATTGTTTTGCTTGAGGGAATAGTTTCAAATACAGATAGGCTTGTAAGTCATAACCATATTTGTAAGCAGACCATTTGAAATTAGCGATATCAGTAGTTGTTTTAATATCTACAATTTCATGCTTTCTTAGGATGTCTGCCTTACCTCTAAATGCTATTCCTTTAATCATTTTAATTGCAGGAATTTCTACTTGACAATCATCTAAAATTTCCATTGCCTTTTTATTTTTCTTCATAACTTCTGCCAGAATTTCCATATCTGAAACTTCCTTCCTAGTGAATACATTTTCATGTTCTTTACAGGCTTCTTTGAATGCTTTAGTATTTTTACTTGCTACTTCTACAATGTGTAAATCCTCCATCTTTTCAGGTTCCAATACCATCCAATGGAATAATTTACCACTCCTTAGTGCTTGAGTCTCAGATTGCCCCACTTCCATAATTTCTCTATAAATTTTAGGAGATTTGAGAATATTTTTAAGGCTGCTGGAACTTAAAGCATTCTTACCTAGATAACCATAATAAAAATCGTCATCATACATTTTTTCTAATAGTTCATCTACTTGATGAGATACTCCATCAAAAGTAGTTATTTCTGAACTATTTTTATTATCATTTAATTCATTTTCTGCTTGGTTAATAAATGCTTCAATATTTGTCATTGGATTCCCTCTAATTACTATTATTACATCTACCTATATAAACAATCACCAAAACATTAATATACTGGGTCCTCCCTTGCTATGTTTAGGAGGAACCAGAAATGGAGAATAAAAATATAAAAAATATAAAAACAGAATGGAAATGGATGATAACGAAGGCCGTGAATGAGCATGGATTTGATTATTGTATTATGAATGAAAACCATAGGCATCAATTTGATGATAATTATGAATGTTATCATTGTGGTGCATCTTATGATTATGTGGTAGGTGTTTGCAATGATTAATTGGGATAAAATTCAAATAATGAGGCAAGTATGGGGAAACTTTATAAGTAATAAGTTTAATTCAGATATTGAATGGGAGACATGGGAAGGTGTTTTTGATGAAAAAGAATAAGATATATGGACTAAGAATAGCACAAGCGAGAGTAATTGATGATTTTATGAAAGGTAAAGAAACACCTATGGGTGCTAATTCTTTGAAACATCATTTAATTAGTATTTGGAGTATTCATTCGGCTCCCACCCCTAGACAGATTGGGTCTTACCTTAGAGTTAACCCTAACTATGAGAGGGTAAACAAGCATGGTCAAGGTGCTGGTGAATATAAGTGGATTGGTAATTAAACTTATTACTCTTCCTCAGAAGATTCTAAACCCTCTGGGAATGCATCTTCCATTTCAATATATTGTAAGTAACTTGCTGCAATGCACTTACCTAGATGACTCCATAAAGCAGGGTTTGCTTCTGTTTCACAGTAAACTGTTTGAATATCCAATAAGGATTCCATAGTTAATTGTTTCATAATATACCATAGTCTTATCAACTATATATACTTTATTATTCTACATTTCCTTTGGATAATGCTTCTGAGAATTGACCTATATCGAAGGTTTCCCATTGCTTGATTATTTCTAGCATTAATTTCAATTGAGGTATTAATTCAGTAGTATCAACCTTTTGTTCTTTTTCAACCTTTTCATCTGGAAACACATAAGTAGTTTTTTGTAAGTAGTATTTATTTTGAATCATACTTGAAATTAAAAGCCTAGCCTTTTGTGCATTATCACTTGTGTCTAAACAGATTCTAATATTTTCATTAGCATATTTATCAAATGATTCTGGAGTATTCAAAGCCTCTCCCAAATATTTCTCAGGGTTAGCATCATATAAGTTTTTTATTTGTGCTTCTGTTAATCCTCTATCATTTAAGATATTTGAAAGATTGCCAATAGTAATCAATGATAACCTTAGTGGCTCATCCATGATATTAAACATTACGACATATAAGTCATCAAAATCATTTTTATCTTTCATAATCACTTCAGAATTAACCGAGACTTCCATAGTTTTTGGAACTATTCCTAATTTTACATTCTTAATTTTTTTCATATACATTCCTCACATCTGTAATAGAGACCGCCTTGTGATATATTAAAATCCTTTGAACACATTTCACAGACTCTCCATTTCCAACTAAATATGTATTTACTATTTATCTCTTTTGCCTCTTGGAGTGTGATAGGTTTATGATTCTTTAACATACCATCATGCATATCTACTTCATATTTAATACCTATATCTTTTGTAATATAAGGTAAAATACTAATCATAGTTTATTATATAATTACTTTCTATATAATACTTCATCATCTATTCTTCAATTTTTGCTCTTCTGCATTTAACATGGCATAGGTCAATTCTGATACTGCATCATAAATTTCATTAACATCTTTAGGATTTTCTACTGAAATTGAAATGCTTGCCTTAGCCCAACCTACTCTATTCTTAGGCAATTTAACTTCAAAAGAAGGTGAAAGGCTAATATCAACTCTCTTACTTTTACAATCTAGGTTATTTACTGCTTCAATGGCTTCTTTAAGCCTTTCAGAAGTAGTGTTATTAACTTTGTCCATATTATCATCTAATACGCCTAGAAATAGATTAACTCCTCCTTGTGTGGATAATTCAATCTTTGCCTTTTTCTTATCATCCACAACTCCGAATGAAATTCCTGCTTTGTTAAAATTAGTAAATTTACAATTCTTAACATCAAGATATCCAATCTCTCCACTAGGGCCTACTACATATACTCTATGTTTATCTTTGCCTGATGTTTTGACATCTTTCCATTCTTTACCTTCATATCCTTTCTCTAGGACTTCAATATTCAAAGTTTCCTCAATTGCACTCATAATTATACCTCTGTATTATCACCCTTATAATATTATTCTTTTTGAGGGTTAATTTGAAGTGCTTCACAGATTTCTTTATATCTGTTTCTAATAGTTACTTCTGTAACTCCTGCAGCATCTGAAACTTCTCTTTGAGTCTTTTCATAACCTTTAATAATACCTGCGAGATAAACGCTGGCTGCTGCAATCCCTGTTGGGCCTCTACCTGCTGTCAAATCAATTTCTTCTGCTTTAACCAATATATCTTTAGCATAAGATTCTACAGTCGTGGGTAATTCTAAAATAGCACAGAATCTAGGGACATAATCTGTAGGAGATGCAGGAGTAACATTTAGCATTAACTCTCTTGCAATAGCCCTAAATGTCCTTCCAATCTCTTTCCTGCCCGTCCTAGAGTGCTTACCTACTTCATCTAAGGTTCTCGGTATTCTTTGCATCCTACACGCAGAATAAAGGCTTGCAGCCACTACTCCTTCAATAGACCTACCTCTGACTAGTTTATTCTCTACTGCCTTTCTATAAATGAATGCAGCCTCTTCCCTAACATTCTTAGGAAGTGTCATTTGACTTGCCAATCTTTGTAATTCACCTAAAGCAACAGCCAAATTTCTTTCTGTAGAATTACTAATCCTAGTTCTTTGGTGTTGTCTCCTAATTCTCCTGAATACCTTCCTCATTTCACTAGACAGGCTAGCACCTGCATAATCTTTATCTTGCCATCCAATATCAGTTGTCAAACCTTTATCATGAAGTAATTGGGTGGAAGGCATACCTGTCCTATCTCCATCTCCATTACCATCATCGTAATTTCTCCAATCTGGGCCTTCATCAATTGCAATATCATTATAAACACAACCACAATCATGACAACTATACTCACCCTTAGATTCTTCAAAATCAAACTTTTCTCCACCACAAATTTCGCACTTCATTTCTATTTCCATATAAACTCCCCAATAAAAACAGGTTTACTATACCTATATAAAGATTATGTTTAGTATCTTACTCTATAAGGATATGATATTTCATATTCCCTATCATCTCTTCCCCACAAACTAACTTGGTGTGAGTCTGTTTTTGCTAATGAATTAATAGATACTTTATCAATTTCTCTAAAATCTGGGTTGCCCCTCAAAACTAAAGTAACCTTCCTCGGATGGGGTGCATACCTTTGCCTTTGATTTAAGATTTCAAAAATTTCTCTACTAGTCATAGCCCTCTCTGAAAGCATATTATTTACAATTTTAATCCAACTATTTTTCCTACTCATATTATTACCTTACCATCATACCTTTATAACTCTATTGTAATAAAATTATTCTACAATTTTAAAGTTTCTATGTAGGCAATTGTTTAATTTCATCATAAATGAAGTATATTTAGTAAATAAGTCAAAATCTAAAACATCTTTACCTTCTGCTTCTAATTCATCAATCTTTGAAGACCATTCATCTAACCACTTATTCAACTCTAAACTTCTTGTCATAACCTGTAATAGGTTGCATACCTTTATAATACTATTGATATTATTCAGCCAATACTGGAGAATCACCCTCTGCGATTTCAGCATCTATACTTTCATCTTCATTTTTTTGAATCCAATCAAATTCATCATCAGGAACATCGTCTTCATAATAGATTGCACTTACTGGACATTCAGTAATGCAAGCACCACAATCAATACATTCATCAGGGTCAATAATCAGATATGTTTTGGCTTCTCTAAATGCATCAACAGGACAAACAGAAACACAATCTTGATATTTGTGATTTACACAAGCAGAAGTTACTACATGGGTCATATTTAAATATAAACCTGTTAACCTTTATAATACTTATCTTTTTCTAGTGCTCGCTTTAGACCTTTTTCTACTATTGTCCATCAAATTTTCATTTATGGGATTTTGTAGAATCATTCCTTCAGGAATTCTAACCCCTCTCATATTGCAATTTATAAATGCTACATTTTTAAATGATTTGAGATTGGTCATATCAACGCCTCTCATATTACAGTCTTTAAATATCACATTGTTTAGTTTAGCACCTTTCCAAATAGTCTTAGAAAAATTACAATTAATAATTCTTGATTTGTGCTTTTTCAAGAATGAAGTAAATATACTATATGAAAAATCGCATCTTTCAAAATTGCTATTTTTGATTAAAGATTTAGGGATATACTCTCCTACTTTAATGATATTAACACCTTGTGGGTGAGGGATAGGAGTTGGTTTGCTAAAATCTAAAAGGTATATAGGATTTCCATCTAAATCATATTTCCTTTGCCCTTCTTGAATAGGCTTCATATAAGGGTTCGGAACCTTTCCTGTTCTAAGGCTAATATTTACATCCTTTTTATTATATTTATCAATAATAGGTCTGTTTTTAGAATCTTTAAGTAATGGATAACTTAACTTATTATATCTTATAGTTTTCGTATAATCTCTTACTTTACCACTAAAATCAAAACCTTGGAATGAGGTTTTGTAAAAACACCTGTTTCTGAACCCACCGAACTTGTGGATGTTCAATGCATCTTGTCTATCCAATAAATGATTTTCAAAATCTTTTTTACAAACTTTACATTTCATAAAACCACTTCAAAATATATTAGAAGGGCTCGCCCTTAATAAAGTTTTTGGTTATTATAGGTCTTGATAAGTAAATCCTCTAGAGAACCAATCTCTCCAATTATACTCTTCTTCAGGCATTTCAATGTCATCTAGATAGATGGCATCTTTTGATTCATCACCTTGTGAGAATGTTTGTTCCTCTTTAGAATTTAGGGATTCTTTTTTTTTATCATCATCCTTTTTAGGAGTGTCTTTAGATAAGTCTTCCTTGGTCACTTTCTTTTTTGGGTCATTTTCTTCTAACCACTTTTCATATTCATCCCAATCATCAAAGATTTCAGTCATTTCATCTTCATCTTTAGTTGCAGGGTCTTCCCAGTCTTCTTGTAATGGTAAATCATCAATAGTAGTTCCAGTAATTGAACCCTTTTCCTTTTCATCACCTTTAACTCCTTTACTTCTCCAATCATCACTACCTCCTTGTTGGTCCCAATAGTAATCATCCCAATCATCCCAATCAATCTGTTCTCTAACTCTCTTAGGGGGTTTGACCTTTTTAGTTCCATATCCATAATATCCTGTGCTTGAATATTCTTTTTCTCCAGGAACTCTAGAAATAACTAAATCTTCCCAATTTACTTTTATTAATGCATCTCTAAATGGGAATAAATACTCAATATCTTGAGTTTCTCTTGCACTATGTGCTCCATAATATCCTACTGAAAAATTAGTGCATTCTGCAATATAATCTGTATAACTAGCCGAATCAGTAAATGAACCTGTATTGTCTGCCTTATGCCCCATCCCCATTTTCTTTGCTAAATCTTCTGTGAATTCATCTGAACAACACCTAGCACAGGCTTGATGAGTAATAATACTTTTATCGGCTTTCCTATCAAATGCAATACATTTATCATAATGCCCATCATTAAAGTATTTTAAAGTTTCTGCAATATATCCACTTCCTTGACCTCCGACTTCTTCAGCCCTATGGAAAATATAAAGACCTTTGACTCCTGCCTTAATAAGTTCCCACATAAGCCAAATACCCGTTCCATCATCTGCACCTAAGCATTGGCCACTATCTGTTCTAAAAACTAAATCATCAGGACATAACATAACATTTTGAATTACGCCAGTCCTATGGACTGTGTCTGTATGGCATGAAAAAACCGTCTTTGATTCTTCTTTTTTGCCAACTCTAATATAAATATTACCTTTTAGTTCGCCTCTCCTATATGTAAATTCATCTAACCACATTTCACTCCCAGGTATGTCTGTATACTTACCACCTAAGAAATATCTTTTAATAAAATCTTCTTCAACTTTATCACCTGCAGGTCTTCCATATCTTAAAATTCTCTTCATATTTCTAATATCTAACCTGTATTGATGCATGTCCTTAGACATATTATCAGCATAAGCCCTATATTCTTGAAATGAAGTCATATTATAGGATAGTTCTTGTTATTATATAAAGTTATTGGTTTAAGCCCATTCATCTTGAAAATCACTAGAGAAATTATTTTCAGACTTGGTATTATCAAAATCAGCAATAGAAATATTTTTTATACTTTGTTTTAAGATATTTATAAAATCATTTAATAAATTATCATTTTCAAAATAACTTACTAATTCTTCAAACTCATCCATATCAATTTCATTTTCATTAACATACATACTATTTTTATTTTTAGTCAATCCATTAGACCTTTTATTTTCCATAACTTGATTTATCACATGTTGCCAACCTAATATTTCTCCATCAATTATATCTGTCTCAGATGCAATAATCGCATTCTTATTATTCAATAACGCTGAAGCAACATCAAAATAAATCTCATCACCACTAATTGATTTTATCCAATTATTATAGTCTACCTTTTCAGATTTTTGAACTGAAGCAATAATTTGATAAGTTTTTTTAACTCTTATGGCAATTCCTATGATGACTGGAGATTCAGTATATTTTTCATTCCAAGCAACAATGGGGTGTATTTTAGTTGTTTCCCAATTTTTAGAACCTACCTTTCTTGCTATCCACCTTACGGTTTCTTCACCGCCACAATGTTCAATGAACTTTTCCAATTCATGATACACCTTAAAAGTTCTCATCATATTATCATTCTCTTTTTATCTATATAAAACCTTCTCTAATATTCTTTTCAATATTTAAAGCCTTAACCAAAACTTTCTAGGGATGCCTAACTTGCCATCATTTTTATGGAAACTAGATACATCTTTTAGGCATTCTTCATTTAATTTATATCTATACTCTTGACTCATAACCTTATATGATATAATTAATTCTATCAAGTTTCCCTCATTCCAAGACCTTGCAAACTCAATAAAATCTTGATAATTCAAATAATAATTACCGTGAGAAAATTTAACTCCTTTAACATAGATACTTCTTTTAATTCTTTCAATTTCTTCTTTCTTTAATGAATTATGGTTGTTATCTACATCCTTTCTTAAATCGAAACCGCACGAATCGCAGGTGGCATATAATTCTCCATTTGTATCCTTGTTGTATTTCAAATCAAAGTTTAAGTCGTGTTCAAGAATGTGAAATTTTCTTTTCAATTTTCCATCATAACCCTTTTCCATAGTATCACTACAGATAGGGCAATAGGTTGCGTATGGGATTACATAGGTTTTCCCTTTTTTATTAATCACTTCATAGCCTGAATCCTTTTTAGGTGCATAAACTTCATTACCTGATATTCCCATATTTTTTGGGACATCAGAAATTACTATTTTACTCATCTTTGTCCACCTTTCCATAATACATTCCACATGAATTGCAGACTAAGGTTTCTTTATCAACATCACATTGCCTTCTGCAAGGTCCTCCTATTTTTTTGTAATTAGTCATTATGATTGCCACCTGTGTGGTTGTGATGGTCTCCTAAAAATATTGCACTCAATGTCATAACAATTGCTCCAAATGCTGCTATGCTGGCCGTTATGTATGCTTCTTCATATATTGCAACTCCTACTTCTACAAAATGTAAGATTCCATGCAAATATAAGCAAAACTCTAGAAATTTTAATAAAGCAGTTTTGATACTAAACATTTAAATCACTTCCATCATCCTTTTGATTATTTGTTAAGAATATCCCACTTAAGGTCATAACAATCGCACCAAAAGCGGCTAACCCTGCAGTTATGTATGCCTTCTCATATATTGCGACTCCAACTTCAACGAAGCATAGAAATCCGTGTAGATATAAACAAACTTCTAAAGATTTAAGTAAAAATTCTTTGACCATGAATAAAGATTGAACCAATACATTTATATAATTATCGGTTAGTGGTGGAGTCGGC
>MDSV01121511.1_pt1 | contig 28745 bp, 29 predicted proteins | sample 810851 | NCBI WGS metagenome assembly MDSV01 (sample SAMN05326640, study PRJNA326480) | marine metagenome | isolation source: seawater | place: Atlantic Ocean: North East | collected 2012 | reverse complement strand
CACTACGTTGATAGGCTGGATGTGGAAGCGCGGCAACGCGTGTAGCTGACCAGTACTAATAGCTCAATTGGCTTGATTTATGCACTGAAAAAAATTTTAATATAGAAAAATAATGAATGATAAAAAAAAAGTTTATGTTGGTATAGCTACCGACATTCTCCATGAAGGCCATATTAATGTATTAAACCACGCATCAAAACTTGGTAAAGTAATAGTAGGACTTTTAACAGATGAAGCGATTGCTTCATACAAAGATATTCCTCATTACGATTATGAAAATAGAAAAATTCTACTGCAAAACTTTAAGCAAATTTCAAAAATAATACCTCAAGAAAGTTTAGACTACACAAAAAATCTAGAACTAGTAAAACCTGATTACGTAGTACATGGAGATGATTGGAAAAAAGGTATCCAAAAAGAAACTAGATTAAAAGTAATTAAAACTTTAAAAAAATGGTCTGGTAGATTAATAGAGATCAAATACAAAAAAGATATTTCAACTAAAAATATTTACAAAATTTTTGAAAAAGGTTCCTTGCCAGACATAAGAAGATCAAAACTCAAAAGATTGCTAAATGCAAAAAAATTTGTAAGGGTTTTAGAAGCACATGATGCTTTAAGCGGTCTTATTGTAGAAAATTCATCTTATGTTAAGAGTGGAAAAATAGAAGCTTTTGACGCAATGTGGTCCTCAAGCTTAGCAGATTCCTTAACCAAAGGAAGACCAGATGATCAGTCTGTAGATTATTCAACAAGAATACAGGGTTTAAGCTCAATACTAGAGTCTACTACTAAACCAATAATTTTTGATGCAGATAACGGGGGAAGAATGGAGCATGTGCCTACATTAGTGAGGAGTCTAGAAAGAAACGGTGTGTCAGCCATGATTATTGAGGATAAAATCGGCTATAAAATCAACTCATTGTTTTCAAATCAATCAAAGTCAAAACAAGACACGATCAAAAATTTTTCAAAAAAAATTTCATTAGCAAAAAAATCATCCTACTCTGATAATTTTATGGTAATAGCAAGGGTAGAAAGTTTGATTTTAGGTAAATCTGTCAATGATGCTCTCAAGAGAGCAGCACAATACTCAAAAGCCGGAGCTGATGCAATATTAATTCATAGCAAGTCAAAAAATGCTAATGAAATAATTCAATTTGCCAAAATTTTCAAAAAAACAAAACATCACAAACCATTAGTTTCAGTTCCATCAACTTATTCAAAAACAAAAGAAAGTTTACTTATTAAAAACGGATTTCAGATCATTATTTATGCAAATCATTTGATTAGAGCATCATACAAAACAATGAGTGAGACGGCACAAAAAATACTTAAAAACAAGAGATCTTTTGAAACTGAAAAAAGTATATCTAAAATAAGTGAAGTTTTAACATTAATAAAATAAATGAGTTTTATTTATAAAGACACCCTTTAAAACTTTCATTAGTTTTACTTAACAATTTATCATCGTAATATTTCTTACGGACCGTTTTGGAGTCATTTTGACAATAAGTAAGGTAAAGTATCATTCTGGAAGATTTAGATTTATTTTTATTTGAGTAATGACCACACTTCCAATCAAAAATAACTACATCTCCTTGATTTGCCTCCATAGGAAAAAATTTGAATTTTTTTAGATCTTTCTTTGAAATATTTGGGGTATTATAAGTAAGTTTTTTTGTTATTTCTTTCCAATTTTTTCCAATTTTTTTAGTATCTTCCTTGCTTGCTATATACAAGCAGCCATTTTTTTTTGTTGCAGCGTCAAGATGTATTGCAACATTTGTAAATTTATTAGAATAAATTTTCCATCCTTTTATTAATCTATTTTTATTTTTGCTCCAAAAAAAATGTCCATCCAGATGAGGTAAAAAACCTGCCCCATTTGCAAATTTAAAGTTTAATTTATCTTTAAATAAAACATTTTTTTTATTATTCAAGTTTAAAAGTTTAAAAATCTTTTTTGAATAAGCCATATTCTTAACATTATCATAATGATCTGTTACTTTTTCTATTCTTCTTATTAATTTTCCCTTGGAAGTATTTTCAAAAAAGTAATCTTTACGATTTTTTTTAATATTTGAAAGAATTTTCTTTTTTACTCTATTAATATAAACCTTTTTAAATACATTTTTAATTACAGCAAAGCCATTTTTAGAGTAAAACTCTCTAATTTCTAAAGTTTGATTTTGATTGAAAAACATATATTTATATTAACATCTTAATTGTTAAAATAAACAAATTATTATGCAAGCAGTTATTTTAGCCGCAGGTCACGGATCAAGATTATCTAAACCACTAAATCTAAAGCCGAAAACATTACTAAAAGTCAAAAATAAAACAATAATTTATTTAATAATTGAAAAGCTTATTCAATGTAAAATAAAAAAGATAACTATAATTGTTGGGTTTAAAAAAAATTTACTTAAACAATATATTATTGAAAAATTTAAAAAAAGTTGTCAAATAAATTTTATAAATAACCGCTTTTTCAAAACAAGGGGCAATTTATTTTCTGTATCTTTATTAAAAAATAAAATTAAAGATGATGTTATCATTTTTAACGCTGATTTAATTTTTGATAAAAAAATATTACAAAATTTTATAAATAAAAAAGATAAAAATTTATTTTTAACTAATAAAAAAATATATATGAACAAAGATGATATTTGTTTTGTTTATAAAAAAGATAAAATTGTAACCAAGGTTTATGTAAAAGAAAAAGCTAATAAAGAAAAACAAATACTTCCAGCAGCAGGAATTGTCAAAATGGAAAAAAAAACTTTCCAAGATTATATCAAAATTATAAATAGAAAAAATTTGATCAAAGAAAAATATTATGAACAAGGTTATAAAGATATTATTAAAAAAAATAATTTTAAAGTTTTTGAAGCCAAAAAAAGAGTTATAGAAATTGATAAAAGGAAAGATTATCTAAATTTTTTAAAGTCAAATTATTATAAACTTTTATGATGAGACAAATAAAAACTATTTCAAAAAAAGTAATTGAGAGAGAAAAAGTATATCTTTATTCAGCTGGTTTTAATGTTGACAAAAAATTAAATGGAATAGAGAGAATTGAAGAGGAGATTGAAGATTTAAAATTATTAATAAAAAAGAAAGTAAAAATTATCTTAATTTCACATCAAGGTAGTTATAAAAAAAAAGATACACTCCATTTTGATTTTTTAATTAAATTTCTTCAAAAAAAACTTAATACAAAAATAAAATATTTAAAAAAGATAGATTTCTATACAAAAAAATTATCAAAAAAAATTAAAAATGGAGAAATACTTTTCCTGCCTAATGCAAGATTTTATGAGGGAGAAGAAAAAAATTCACCAAAATTAGGAGAAAAATTTTCAAGACTTGCTGACTATTTTATAATTGGTGGATTTTCTAAAGCTCACAGATTAAATGCATCCAATAATAGTTTATTAAAATACAAGCCAGCCTATTTATCAAATGGAATTATTAAACAAATAAACAAAATTAAGCCATGGGCAAGCCCCAAAAAAAATTCAATTTGTATTTTAGGAGGAGAAAAAGAAGAAAAGATAAGTTTAGGTTTGAAAAATCTTTGTAAAGTTTATGATTATATAATTCCCTCTGGAGTAGTACTTAATACGATTTTAAAATCTTTAAAAATAGAGATCGGAAAATCAAAACATCATAAGATTAAAGAACTTAAATTAGCTAAAAAAATTTATAATAAATTTAAAAGAAAAATTTACCTTCCAGAACTTTTATTAGTTTCAAGTAATAATAATTATAAAAAGTTCAAAAAAAAAAATATCTATAAAATAAAATGTAATGAGAACATAGTAGGATTCATACTAAGTAAAGAAATGAAAAAAAAATTACATTTTTGTGTAAAAAACAAAAGCCAAATATTGTTAGCTGGCACTCCATCTTTGATGAAATTTAAAGCTTATTCCCCTACAAATGAAATTTTGAAATATCTTAGAAGTAATAAAAAAAATTCATTATTATTAGGAGGAGATACAGTCTCAGATTTAAAATATAATGGAATAAAATCTTCAGGTGGAGGCTCCGCACTATATTATCTATCAAATAAGATGTTGCCAATTATTCATATTATCTATAAAAATCAAAAGAAATTTAATGTTATTTAATTTTAATTCTCCAACAGATATTTATTTTGGCCAGGGAAATTTTAATAAGACTTCAGAAATAACAGATAAAATAGGCTCTAATCCATTAATAGTTTGTGGAAGAACTTCTATGAGAAAATATAAATTTTTGGAAAAAATATCTAAAAATTTTTCAAAATCAAATAAAAAATTTTACATTTACGAGAATATCTCTCCTGACGCAAAATCTAATGAAATTAACGAGGCGATCTCAATAGTTAAAAAAGAAAAAAATGATTTTGTAATTGGCCTTGGTGGAGGCAGCGCAATAGATGCTGCAAAGGCGATAGCTGTAGGTGTGACTTATAATAAAATTGAAGAAATAATTGGCAAAACTATAAAAGAGTCAAATAATCACTTACCAATTGTGGCTATACCAACAACATCTGGAACAGGCTCAGAAGTTTCAAAAGGTTCTATAATTACAGATATCGAAAAAAATTTTAAATCTGGAATAAGAGGAAATAGCTTATTTCCTAAAATCGCAATTATTGATCCAATTTTTAGTTTAACTTTACCTAGCGAGGTTCTTGCTGAAACAGGTTTTGATGCATTTACACATTTATTCGAGTCTTATTTGGCAAAAAAATCAAATCCCATCACGGAAAAATTTTCTGAGGAGGGTATAGGGCTTATTTTAAATTATTTACCCAAGTCTTTAAAAGTAAAGAAATTAGAAATTAAGGAGAAAATTTGTTACTCAGCTTTAATAGGGGGAATAAATGTTGCAAATGCCAGCACATGCTTACCTCATCGTTTGCAGCAAGCAATGGGTTCTGTGAAAGAAATATCACATCCTCACGCAAGAGGACTTGCATGCGTATATCCTTCTTGGTTAAAGGAAGAATACAAATTTAGTGCAAAAAAAATAAATCACCTTAAAAAAAAATTAAACATTCGAGATAAAAAATTTGATTTTATTTTGAAATTTATGGATAAAATTAAAGTCAATAATAGCTTAGGAAATTATGGTGTTAAAAGACATCATATTGACACTTTTATTAAGAATATTTCTGGCAACATAGAAAATGACCCAATTAAAAATGTAGATGATAAACTTTTAAAAAAAATTTATTTGAATTCCATTTAAGATTAATGAAAAAAATTAACACAGCAATAATTGGAGCAAGTGGTTATACTGGGAGCGAAATATGTAGAATCTTGCTCGAGCATAAGCATATTAATAAGATTATACCTATTTCAAGAGAAATAAAAAATTTTAACCAAACGCATCCAAATCTAGTAGCATCTCGATTAAAATACTCCACACTCAAAAATTTTCTAAGAAACTCTAAAGATGTTCATTGTGTTTTTTTATGTACTAAATCTTCAGACTCTTTTAACTTAGCTAAAAAACTTTTAAAAAATGACATTAAAATTATAGATTTAAGCAGTGCATTTAGGTTTGAGAGTCTCTCACGATTTAAAAAAGCTTACGGGCAAAATAAAAAAAAAAGCACTATTTTAAAAAAAAAGAAAATTGCTTACGGCTTATCAGAGTTTAATAGGAAAAAAATTATTAATGCTGATTTAATAGCTAATCCCGGGTGCTATGCTATGACTGCTGTATTGTCTTTAATACCAATATTAAATAAATCTATTGTAGATCCAAATCAAAAAATAAATATCAATGCAATTAATGGAACTACAGGAGCTGGTAACAATCCCAAAAAGGAGGTTTCGCACGCAAATGCTACTGAAGATATGCTAGCTTATAACGCTGATGGTCACAGACATGCTCCAGAGATAGAAGAAAAACTGCAGATTTATTCAAAAAAAAATTTTTTGATTGATTTAAATACTTCCCACGGAAATTTTAGAAGAGGTATACACATGAGAATAAGTTTGGACGTAAAGAAAAAATTTATAAAAAAATTAAATAGAGAAAAATTGATAAAAATTTATAAAGAATTTTATAAAAATGATAATATTGATTTTCAATTTGTACAAATTTTAGATATAAAGAAAAAATTAAAAAAAAACGAAAAAGAGTATAGTTTATATCCTTCAATTAAAAATGTTATTGGAACCAACAACTGCTTAATTGGTCTTGATTATGACAGGTCTCTTGGGGTAATTAAAATTATTTCTACTTCTGACAATTTAATAAAAGGCGCAGCTGGATCAGCTGTTCAAAACATGAATTTACTTTTTGGTTTAAATGAAAATACTGCACTAACAAAGTATGGGATATTTTAAAAAAAAGATTTTAATAATAAGCCCAGTTCATCCAACTTTAATTTCAAAATTAAAAAAAAAAAAATATCAATTTAAATATTTTCCAAAAATTAGTAATGGAAAATTAGAGTCGGAGAGCACAGATGCTTTTATAATTGTTTTAAGAAGCGGAGTAAAACTTACAAGTAAAATTATCAATAAATCAAACAAACTTAAGTATATTTTGAGAGCTGGATCTGGTTTGGATAATATTGATCTTATAGCCGCAAAAAAAAGAAATATAAAAGTATTCAATCTACCAAGTTTAAATTCACAGTCGGTTGCTGAATTTGGTATTGGCTTAATGTTAGCTGCTTCAAGAAATATTTCAAAGGCTGATAATGAGATAAGAAGAAATTTATGGAATAAAAATGAATTATACGGATACGAGCTAAATAAAAAAACACTCGGTATTGTAGGCATGGGAAATATAGGTGGTAAAATTGCAAAGATCGCTAAAGCTTTTTCAATGAAAATAATTGCTAATGTAAAAAACAGAAAAAAAAAAAGAGCTGTTAGCGTAAAATTAGTTTCTTTAAATCATTTGTTTAAAGTGTCTGATTTTATTAGCTTCAATGTTCCATTAAATAATTTAACAAAAAATTTACTTAATAAAAAAAATTGCAAATTATTAAAACCGAATTCTGTGATAATTAATTTATCTCGAGGCGGAGTAGTAGATGAAAAAGTTTTGTATAGTTTACTAAAAAATAAAAAAATATTTGCTGCAGCAACAGATGTTTTTAAAACAGAGGGTAAAAAAAATAAGTTATTTTCCTTAAGAAACACAGTTTTAACTCCGCATATAGGTGCGATGACATATGATGCTCAAAATCTGATAGCTGAAAAGGCGTTTTATAAAATAAGCAAACTACTCAAGTAGCACTCATTTTAAAATTTTATCTATTTTTTCAATTGCTTTCCTAGATAGCTTGTTTATGTCACTTTTAAAATTATTTTTTAATATTATTTCTGGATTTTTTGGGTATTCAGGCTTTATGTCAATTCCAACAATATTCTTTTTGTTTGTCTGGTAAATTTTTTTTTTATTCAGTTTAATAATTTTTTTGACCTTTGAGTCTATAAATATCTCTATATAGTTTTTAATATTTTTCCTATTCCATTCTCTAGGTTTGTTCATCATTCCCACAACTGCAAAAACTAAATTAATGTTTTGATCGGTAATAAATTTAGCCAGTTTTGTAAATTTTTCAGAATTTTTTATTCTTCCAGTTTTTGAATAGTCATTTAACTTAAATATTTTTCTCAAATCATCACCATTTATTAAGATCGTCGGACCAAGTTTTTTTTTAATATGTTGATATATTTTTTTTGAAATTCTGGTTTTACCAGAACCAGAAAAACCTGTTATCCAAATAAGGTACCCACTTTTTTTTTCCATTTTAAAATTTCATATACAAAATAAGATTACGATACAAATTTTTTTTTATTAATTAAAAATCATTTTTTGAAAGATATTCTCCTTTAAATTTAGTTTTTTTTATCTTTTTCCCCAAAACTTTTTTAAAATCGAAAGCTGAAATTCCGCTTTTTAAATATGGCCTTAATGTAATTAAGTCAGAAGATTTTATGATAGATCCTTTTATTAAATTTTTATTTAAAAAAATACTTCGCCTCGCATTTTTCCTTGAAATCTTTTCTGATGATAGATAAATTTTCTTAGACTTTCCTAAAATTTTGTTAATTGATGTTATTTTTTTAAAAAATATTTTTAAATCATTTAGATCAAATGAATGGAAATGATCATTACCGCTTTTTCTTTTATTTAAAGTAAAATGTTTCTCAATAACTCTTACTCCTTTTAGATATGCAATAGGTAATATTTCATGACTATCTTTAGGAATTGTATGGTCTGAAAGGCCAACTGGGTAACCAAAGGTTTTAAGATCTTCAATCATATTAAGATTAGCATCTATTTTTTTAGTGGGATAATTAAGAATACAATGAAGAAGAGTAATTTTTTTATTTTTTTTTTCAATAATTTTCAACGCATTTTTCACCTCATTAAAGGTAGAAGCTCCAGTAGATAAAATAATTGGTTTTTTAGCTTTTGAAACTTTAGACAATAAAGGATAGTTCGTTATATCTGAAGATGAAATTTTAAATGAGCTAACCTTTGTTTTAAAAAAATCTATTGTGTCAATATCAAAAGGAGTAATAACAAATTTAATTTTTATTTTTTTACAAAATTTATAAATTTTCAAATAATCGTTTAAGTTTAATGCATCAAATTTTTTGAATAATTTAAGTTGACTTGTTTCTTTATTTTTTTTTTTATCCCAATATGATTTTGCGTATCTAGAAACTATTTTTTCAGCTTTATACACTTGAAATTTTACAGTATCTGCTCCGCCTTTTTTTGCCGCTATAATGTGATTAAAAGCACTTTTTAAATTACCTTCATGATTAACACCAACTTCTGCAATGAAATTAATTTTGTCCATAATCATTACAATATTAGACAAAATTACATAATATATCTATCTTTTTTTTCTTTACTGTTCAATATTTGAACGTTAATATGTTCAAAAAATGAACAAATATGAAAAAACAGATCACTTTGAAGTTTTAAGGAAAATAGACAAAAAACCTCAAACAACCCAAAGGGAACTAGCTGAAGAATTAGGCTTCAGTCTTGGAAAACTTAATTATTGTCTGAAGGCTTTAAAAAACAAAGGTCTAATAAAACTAAAGAATTTTCAAAAACAAAAAAATAAAATTTTTTATTTAAAATACATTATCACTCCCAAGGGTGTTGCAGTCCGATCAAGACTTACAATTAATTTTATGAAAAGAAAACTTAAAGAATACGAAGAACTTAAAAAAGAATTAAAGCGTTAAATAAGTAAAGAGAAAATTTCAAGATTTAATTTGAAATTTAAAATGATCAATAATTTTTACATAATGCATTCCCTGCAAAGTGCGGAGCTATGAATAATGATTTCTTTTTTAATACCTTCCCATAATTATGGAAAATATTTGATAAGGTGTGTGGATAGCATCTTAAAAAATAATCCAAAATTTATAAAAGAGATAGTAATTGTAAACGACTCTAGTGAGGATAATACTGATGAAGTTGCTACGAAAATTAGAAAACAAAGAAAAAAAATAAAGTATTTTAAAAAAAATTTTAAAAATTTATCAAAAACAATGAACTTTGCTATAAAAAAAACTGAGGGTAATGTGATTTGCAAAATTGATCCTGACGATCAGATAAAAAAAAATTTTGCAGAAATCTTAGGCAAAAAATTTTTTGAATTAAAAGCCGATTTCCTTTACTCTGATTTTATAGTTCGAGATAAAAGTACAAAAAAAGAAAAAATTAAAAATCAAAAAGTACACCCTTTTTTAAAAAAATTAATGTATCCACATGGAAGCGGGTGTCTATATAATAAGAAAATTTGGAAAGAGGTAAAGGGATATAATGAAAAAATCTTTTACCAGGATGATTATGATTTTTGGTTAAAAATTTTAAATAAAAAAAAATTTAAAATTAACTATCTTAGCGAGGCTCTTTATATCTATAATATACATGGTTCAAATATGTCTAAAAATATAATAAATAAAAACGTTACAAAGCTTAAGATCTTATTAACCAATTTATTTAAATTATGATATTGTTAACTGGTAGTTCAGGCTTTATTGGATCTAATTTTATAAATCATTTCATAGAGAATAAATTTAAATTTTTAGGACTAGATAAAATAAGCAATCCTTATATTAGTTCCAAGCATTTGGTAAAGGTTAATTTACTTAACAAAAAAAAACTAGATAAAATTTTTAAAAAATATAAACCAAAAATTATTATACACCTTGCAGCCAACTCAGGTTTAAATTTTTGCCATATGAACCAATCAGAAGCATTTAAAAACAACATTGAAGTCACCCTTAATTTACTTCAGCTATGTGATAAATATAAATGTCAAAATATTTTAGTTACATCTTCAATGGCAGCTGAAAAATTTAATTTAATTCCTTCTTTTTATGGTTTTACCAAAATCAGTGTTGAAAATCTTTTTAAAACTTACAGAAAAACTTTTGGAATTAATGCTTCAATTTTAAGACTATCTAATATTTTTGGCCCGTTTTCAGTACATAAAAATAGCGCTATACATGAAATGATAAAATGTATTTATGATAAGAAGAAGATATTTGCCATTCATGGAACCGGACAACAGAAAAGAGATTTTTTGTATTCAAAAGATCTTGTTACAAAAATTTTAAGAATTTCTAAAAAAAAAGACAGGAAATTAGTTTACAATTTAAAAACAAATAGAAAATACTCAATCAATCAGGTTTTTTCATTGATAAATAAATTAAGTAAAAGCATTATTAGATCAAAAAAAATAGATCCACCAAAAGGATATGATGTTACACATGATCATGATAAAGATTTAAAAATTAATAAAGGTTTTATAGAAAACATGAAAAAAACTATTAATTGGTATAATAAATATCTATGAAAATTTTAATTCTCGGCGGAGATGGCTATCTTGGTTGGCCAACAGCAATGTTTTTATCAAAGCAAGGACATAAAGTAACTGTTTTTGACAACTTTGTGAAAAAAAAAATTGAAAATGAACAAAATGTAAAACCTCTTTTTCCTCAAATTACCCTACGCGAAAGAGTTAATTTATGGAATAAAAATATCAACAATCCTATAAAATTTGTAATAGGTGATTTACTGAATCATAGATTACTTTATGACGTTTTGGATGAAACTAAGCCAGAAACTATAATTCATTATGCCGAGCAACCCTCAGCACCTTATTCAATGGCTGGAAGAGAAAGTTGTTTTTTTACACAGCACAACAATGTTATGGGAAACATTAACCTTTTATTTGCTATGAAAAAATTTTGTCCTGATGCACATCTAATTAAACTTGGGACTATGGGTGAGTATGGAACTCCAAATATTGATATTGAGGAAGGGTGGCTAGAAATAAATCATAAGGGAAGGAAAGATAGGGTGTTGTATCCAAAAAAGCCTGGAAGTTTTTATCATCTATCAAAGGTCCACGACTCAAATAATATTGAATTTGCCTGTAGAATTTGGGGCTTTAAGTGCACTGATTTAAATCAAGGTTGTGTTTATGGAGTAGACACTAATGAAACAAAACTTGATGAGAAATTCTCTACTTCTTTTCATTACGACGAAGTATTTGGAACTGTAATTAATAGATTTATTTGTCAAAGTGTTATTGGAAAAGATTTAACAGTTTATGGTAACGGTTCTCAAACAAGAGGATATTTAAATATAATTGATACAATAAACTGTGTAAATATTGCAGTTTTGAACCCACCGAAAAAATCTGAATTTAGGGTATTTAATCAGTACACAGAAGTATTGTCTATAAATGATATTGCTGAAAAAGTTATTAGTGCCTCAAATTCAGTTGGTATTAAATCAAAAAAAGCAAATATTCAGAATCCAAGAACAGAACAGGAGGATCATTATTATAAACCTACAAATACCAGTCTTATTAAATTAGGTTTAAAGCCAATAAAGATAGAAGACACAATTCTCTCTGAGATGATTAAAAAAGTTCAAAAGTTTAAAGATAGAATATTGGCTGATACAGTAATGCCCAATATCAAATGGCACAAATAAATTTTAAAAATCTTAAAAAACCTTATTTTATAGCTGAGGTTGGGGGAAATCATGCTGGACGCCAAAGTCTTGCATTTCAAGGTATAATCAATGCAAAGAAAGCAGGAGCTGATTGTGTAAAATTTCAAATGTATCGTTCTGAAGAATTGGTAACAAAGTCAATGCCAGTTATGCATCACGTAAAGAAAACAGCTAGTGATAGGTTTCAGTACCAGCGTTTTAAAAAACTTGAAATAAAAGAGGAAAATATTGTTAACTATTATAAAATTTGCAGAAAGTTAAAACTTAACTTATCTGTTTCACCCTTTTACACAGAGAGTATAAAATTTTTAAGTAAATATGTAGATTTTTTTAAAATAGCCTCGGGAGATATAGATTTTTATCCGATGATCGAATTGATAGCTAAACAAAAAAAACCCGTCGTTGTCTCAACTGGCATGGCAAATTTGAGTGAAATTAAAGAAATTCTTAAAATTTTAAAAAAAAATCAAGTAGTTCTTCTTCATTGTATAAGCAGCTATCCAACTAATGAAAAAGATCTTAATTTGAATTCTTTTTTAAATTTAAAAAAATTTAACAAAATATTAGGCTTTTCTGATCATACAAAAGATAATATTGGTGCAATTATGTCTTTATCTTATGGTGCAATGATTTTTGAAAAACATTTTTTACCAAATTTTAAAATCAAGAATGTGGGCGATTATAAACTTTCTCTCAATCCTAATGAGATGAAAAACTATATTGACACCATCAATAGATGCTTCAAAGCTTTAGGAAGCAAAAGAAAATCTTTATTTCAAGCAGAGAAACCATTTTATAATTCACTTAGAAGATCACTATATTTTAGAAATGAATTAGATAAAAATCATATTATTTCGAAAAAAGATATAATCTTTCTAAGACCTTTCTCAAAAAAAAGTATAAAAAATACACTTTATAAAAGTTTAATAGGAAAAAGATTAAAAAAAGATGTTTTAAAAGGTCAAATTATTGAAAAAAAATTTGTAAAATAAATTATGAAGTTTCAAGATCAAAAAGTTAGCAAAGGTTCGTCTCATATTTCTCAAAAACTGCAATTCGAGAAAGATAAGTACATGTTAGAAAATATGCAGTATAACATGGCATTTATTTATGAATTAAAAAATTTAAATAAAAAAAATGGAAACCAAATCTCTAGTACAGATAAAGATAAATTACTTACCCAATTTCAATTAAAATATAAAAACTATAGAAAAAATTGGATAAATATCGATAAACTAGTTGACGAAAATTATAATTTTAAAAATCCACTATGTCTTGATATTGAAACTGCCTCCATCTGTGACCTAGCATGCCCACATTGTTTTAGAGAATACATTGTTACTCCTGATAAAATAATGAAAGAAGAACTGTATCTTAAAATTATGAGAGAAGTGAAAGAGTTAGAAATACCTTCTGTCAAACTTAATTGGAGAGGTGAACCGTTACTCAATCCATTGATAGATAAATTTATATCAATTGCAAAACAAAATGGAGTTTTAGACGTTTCTATAAATACAAATGCAACAACATTAGATGAGAAAAAAAGTAAAAAAATTTTAAACTCAGGTTTAGATCAAATAATTTTCTCTTTTGATGGAGGAACAAAGAGTACATACGAAAAAATGAGACCAGGAAGATTTAAGGACAATAAATTTGATAAAATTTATGAAAATATCAAAAACTTTTGTTTAATGAAGAAAAAAGATAATAAAAAATTTCCTATTACAAAAATACAAATGGTTATGACAAAAGACTCAAGAAATGAAGTAAAAAATTTCCACGATTTATTTTCTAACTTAATCGATGACGTAGTAATTACCCAGTACCAAGAAAGAGGGGGCAAAATGGATGATTTATTACCAGAACAAAAAGAAAAATTAGACAGCTACGTTAAAGACAATAATAATAAAAAAATTAATCAATACATCGCAAAAGTTAATGGGGATATTTTGATTTCAGAAAAACGAAAGCCATGTGATCAAATTTATCAAAGGCTAATGGTAACTTATAACGGGAATGTAGGAATGTGCTGTCACGACTGGGGTGCGAAACATTGTTTGGGTTATTTAGACGATGATGGTATCAAAGACAACGACAAAGATTTACGTCATGTTTATAACAATACAAAGAAAAATAAAAAGGGTTTTGAACTTCTACAAAATATTAAGATGCCAGAAAAATATAATGAGCCGGAAAAGAAAGTCTCTACACTAAATGATATTTGGCTAGGTAAAGAACTCAAAAGAGTAAGAGATAAACATAATTCATCAGAAATTAATAGCATCGAGATTTGCAAGAATTGTTCATATAAAGCATCCTATCATTGGAAAAAAATTTAATATCTAAAAGATATGACTAAATATATAAGTGAGATCGCTTCTTCTCACACAGGTAACCCCAAGTTAATTGAAAAAATTTCGCAGTTACATTGCGAGTCTAATGCTGATTATTTGAAATATCAAATATTTAAGACAGAAAATTTATTTTCAAAAAAAAATAAAAAATTTTCTAATTTTAAAAAAATTGAAGTAGGGTTTAAAAAATGGGAAAATTTAATTAACAAATTTTCTGTAAAAACAAAAATTATTTTAGAACCATTTGATGAGGAAAGTTATAAATTTTGTAAAAAATTTAAAAATAAAACTCTCATAAAAATTTCTTCATCCGAAGCTGATAATTTTAATCTAATAATTGATGCAGTTAAAAATTTTAAAAAAGTTTTTCTTAATATTTCAGGATTAAGTCAAAGAGATATTGAAAAAATAACCCTTGCTTTAAAAAAAAAATCTATAAGAAAAAAAATAGTCTTAATGTACGGTTTTCAATCTTATCCAACTGTAGTCAATGATTTAAGATTAAATCTTTTTAGTTATTTTAAAAAAAAAGGTTTTGAATTCGGCTATGCAGATCACACAGAATTTGGAATAAGTAAAAAACTAATTGATATTTGTTCAAAGATCAAAAACTCATTCAAATGCAAGTATATAGAAAAACATGTTTGTTATAATTTAAAAAAAAAACCTAATGATTATATTACCTCGATTAATATGAAAGATATGGATGAGTTTATCGAGAAAATTAATAAAAAAAGGAAAGTTAGATTAAATTTCAAATTTAGAAAAGATATTTCTTACAAAGAAAAAAAATATTTTTTAAGTTTTTCAAAATTTGGTTTTTTAAAAAATAATTTACAAAAAGGCTCAATTGTCTCAGAAGATGATTTAACTTTTTTTAGGTCTTCATCAAAAAAAAAAGGAATTACCAGATTAAATATTTTTGGAAATAAATTAATACTTAAAAAATCACTAAAAAAAGGAAATCAATTATTTCCTAATTTTGTATCTTTTTAATGGAAATTTTAAAAAAAAAAAAAATTGGAATTCTTATTATTTCTCGCTCTAATTCAAAGAGATTGAAAAACAAAGCATCATTAAAAATTAACAACAAGTCAATAATAGAAATTTTAATTAGTAGACTTTTAAAAATGTATGATAGATCTAGCTTAGTTTTATGCTCATCTAAAACTAATAATAATAAGTTTTTTTATAAAAAAATTGCAAAAAAATATAATATAAATTTATTTTTTGGATCGGAATTAAATGTATTAGAGAGAATAATAAGCTGTTCAAAAAAATTTAAATTTAATCATATAGTGAGAGTAACCGGAGACAATCCTTTAATTGATATTGAAGCAATATTACCAATGTGTAAGGATCATCTTAAAAAAAATTATGATTATACATTTAATAACAGTTTACCAAGAGGCACAAGACCTGAAGTGTTTTCAATAAAAGCACTTAATAAAAATTATAATCAAATTATAGACTTAAACTCAACAGAGTATCTTTCTTTTTTTTTTAGAAGAAGCGATTTATATAAAGTTAGAAAAAAAAATTTTAGGAAAATTTTTAAGCATCAAAATTTATTTTCAGCATCACTAGACACCAAAAATGATTTTGAAGTATTAAAAAAATTTTTATATGAAAACAACAATAATAAGATTACCAAAAAAAAATTTTTCTTTTATCTAAAAAAAAGAAAAAAGATTAAAAAAGAAATAAAAAAAATTATTTTGCAAACAAAAAAATATGATGTCAGGTATCAAATAGACATCACAAAAAAAAGAAAAGATCTAACTTTAGTATATTAGTTTAATTATTTAATATTGGATTTTGTGTGATACTGAACTTATTAAAACTAATTTTTCTTTCTAAATGGGTTTATTTACCTCCTAGAAAAAAAGAGCTACTGATTTATGATGGTGTTAGTGTAGAACATCTTTACCCTATTTTAACCAATAAGAGTTTTGATATTTTCTATGTTCGATATGAAAGTATAAACCTTTCGGTTTTGTTATACACGATCTATAGTAATGGTTTTTTCAATTTAAAACAAAATTATAAAATAAATTATTTCAAAAGAGTTGATCCAAAAATAATCATTACCTTGATAGACGAAAATCCTGGTTTTTTTAAATTAAAAAGGATTTACCCTAAAGCAAAATATATAAGCATTCAGATTGCTTTAAAAGGTAATGCATTTTTTGATTACATAGATAATTTTAAAAAAAAAAATAAACACTTTATTTTTGAGTCGGATTTTAGTTTTGTTTCTGGAAAAAATGATCTTAAAAGATATTCTAAATTTATATCAAGTAAAATAATTTCGCTTGGAAGTATTAAAAATAATAATAACCCAATAAAAAATAAAAACTATAAAAAAATCAACGAAATAATTTTTATTTCACAATTTTCAAATTCTAAACTTTATATAAACCCAAAAAAATGGAGAGACTATAAAATATTTAATTTTTTGAAAGATTATTGCAACAGAAGAAAATTAAAGCTAAAATTATTGGCTAGATTTGAAAAAAATACGAGTAATAAAGAAGATTTTTATCGAAAAATCTATGGCAAAGGTAACTGGGAATATTTACCCAACCACAATAGCAATACAGCTTATAAGATAATAAATAAATCACAATTTATCGTCTTTGAAGCATCAACATTAGGTTACGAAGGTTTAACTAAAAATATTAAAGGGGTATGTTTCCCAAGGAAATTTCCTCTTAAAAACTATTCACAAAAATACAAAATGAGTGGCGCCTTTTGGTCTGAAAAATTAAGCCAAAAAATTTTAAATAATAAAATAGATCAAGTTATTAAAATGAAAAATAATCTTTGGAAAAACCAAGTTAATACGACAGTAAAAGATATATTAGATTATCGTCCAAAAAATTATATTTTAAAAAGATTGATCAAAAGGATAATTTAAAACATGAATAGTTTTTTTGACAAGAATTTTATATCTACTGATACCTTAGATCTTGAACAAATACTCAGAGGATATATTTATTTTGGAAAAGGATTTTAAAAAACCAATAAAACCTTAGAAATTATAATACTTTTATAGAAAAAACTTTACTATTCAAAAATTAAAAGTTATTATGTTCAATAATTGAACATTTAATAAAATTTATTTTATGTGGACTATAGTAAAAATTAATAGAAATGAAATAGGCTTTTTAAAAAATGATTTTAAAAAGAAACTTGGTAATGGTTTGCATCTTTATTCCCCCAAAGTGCTTTTAAATATTTCCAAAAAAAATAAGTATATAAAAAAGGAATTTAATTTAATGGGTGACTATTTATTTTGTTTTCATAAAAAGTTTCATGATCCAAAAATCATTAAATCTTTAAAATATTCAAAAGGACTTAAATATTTTTTACAGGGTTTTGAGAAGTCTCAGAATGAGATTATCGAATTCATTAATAGATGTAGAAAATCTGAGGATCACAAAGGTTATGTAACTCAGACATTTTTTAAATTGTATTACAAAACTTCTTATAAATTTTCTTCAGGTCCATTTGTAAACATGATTTTTAAAATAATAGATTTACAACAAGATAAAATAAATATCCTAGTGGGAAATTTAAAAACAACTTTGAAAAAAAACAAATATATTTTTACACAAGTTTAATTCTTCACTTACAATTATTTAAATATTTCATTAAAAAGTTAAAAACTATCTCCAGTTGGGTAAACGTTTATTTTGATAAATAATATTATGATTTCAATTATTGTCCCTGTATTTAATTGCGAAAATTATATTGGCAGATGTTTGAGATCACTTTTAAATCAAACTTTAAGTAAAGAAAATTATGAGATAATAGTAATTGATGACGGAAGCACTGATAAAACCAGTTATGCTCTAGAACTTTTTAAAGAAGATATCAAAATTATACGTAATAAAAAAAATATTGGTTTACCTGCTTCGCTTAATAAAGGAATGAAATCTACAGACACAGAATTCATTGTAAGAGTTGATGCAGACGATTATGTAAGTGTTAATTTTTTATCAATACTTTATGAATTTTTGATACAAAATAAGAATATGCATGCGGTAGCTTGTGATTACGTTCTGATCGATGAAAAAGAAAAAGTAATTTCAAGGGAAAACTCCCAATCAAATCCAATTGGATGTGGAATTTTATTTAGACGAAAATGTCTAGAAGAAATAAACTTTTATGATGAGACCTATTTAAGGCATGAAGATAAAGATTTAAGAGCAAGGTTTCTGAAAAAGTTTAATATTTCAAGAGCTGAAATACCATTGTACAGATATAGAAGGCATAAAAAAAATATCACCAATGATAAAAAAGAGATGGTTCATCATCTCAAAAGACTTAAAAAAAAACATAGTGAGTAAAATAAAAGTTATTATTCAAGCAAGACTTGGCTCTAGAAGGCTAAGAGAAAAGGTTTTGTTACCCATTTGTGGTGTACCTTTAGTTGTACTTTGTTGGAAAAGAATAAAAGATAAAATGTTTAATTTGGAAGTTGCAATTCCAAAAGATAAAGCAGATGACAAATTAGCAAAAATACTTAAAAAAAATAATATAAAATTTTTCAGAGGTGAAAAAAACAATGTATTAGATAGATTTCGATCTGCAACGTCTACGATGAAACCTGATGAACTAATAATTAGAGCTACTGCTGATAATCCATTAGTTGATAAATACTTTATTAAAAAACTTATTTTAGCTTATAAAAAAAATGAATTTGACTATATATCCGGACACGATAATGTAAAAAATTGTCCTTTTGGTTTACAGGTAGAAATATTTAAAGTGAAACACTTAAGAGAGAAAATTAAAAAAAACAACTATAATTTAGAACATGTAACACCATCTATTAGAAGAAAATATTTATCAAAAAAAAAAATTAAAATAAAAAATTTAAATTATTCTCAAAAGAAAAGAATAACTTTAGATACAAAGTTAGATTATAAAAAAATTATAAAAATGTTTAGTTATTCTAAAAATAATATTAAAATTAAATATCTAAATATTTTGAAAGCAAGTAATAAAAAAATTTAAATTATCTTTTAAGTCTTTACTTAATACAAATAACTGTTTATTTAATATTTAAAAATGAGTAAAATAAAAATTAAATTTGAAGATCGAAGCCAAAATTGGAAAATCTGGGAAAATAATAGCGGTATTGAGAGAAGTACTCAAAGGGTAAAAGGTACGTTACCTGAAATGGAGTGTGCAAAACAATTAACTTCCCTCGTTAGAAAAATTTATAAGAAAGGAAATAAAATTTTGGACTTTGGATGTGCGTCAGGTCATTTTTACTACAGTTTAAAAAAAATAGATAAGAATATCCAATATACAGGATTTGATGCAACAAAACCCTACATTCAATTTGCTAAAAAGCACTTTCAAAATTTTCATAATGTTAATTTTGAAAATCAAAATATTTTTTTTTTTACCAAAAAAATATAACAAAAAATTTGATATTGTATTTTGTTCAAATGTACTTCATCATTTACCCTCTATCGACTTACCTTTAAAAAATTTATTGTCAGCTACTAAAAAGTATTGTTTAATAAGAACCTTAGTGAGCAATAATACTCACTTGAGTAAATTTTACCCTAACGATAAAATGAAAAAAAATATCCTTGACTCATTTCAATTTCAAAATACTTACAGCTATAATTTAATTAGAAAGAAAATTTTAAAAATTGGAAAGTACAACATAAAATTCATTGATGATAAGTTTAGCGGTAAAGCAATAAATAAAGAATATAAAAAATACAAAAGTAAAAGATATCCTGGACTAACAAAATATCTTGATAAAGTTCAAATTTCTGGAAGCAAAGTATTTCAATGGAAATGGATTTTTATTAAGAAATAGATAATAAAAATTATCTCAAGAAATATTAAAATGTTAAGAAAAAAAATAGTTAAATTTGGAAAATCTTTTAAAGATGTTGATAAAATAAAGTCAAATTTTTTTTTAGAAAACGATTTACTTATTAAACAACAAGACAAAATTGATCAGATTTATAGATCACAACCTAAGAGAAAAAAATGTAAGGCATGTAATAAAAAGTTGAATGGAGGCTTTTATCAAAATCGTAAAATAAAATATATTGAATGTAAAAAATGTACTCATCTCAACGGCTTTTATGAAGACACAAAATCTTTCGCAACTAAAATTTATAAAGATGAGAAAATGAGTTATTCAAAAAGTTATTCAGAATCTAGCATTAAAAACTTTAGATTGAGACAAAAAAAAATTTATGACCCAAAAGTAGATTTTTTGAAAAATTCTTTTAAAAGTATAAATAAACTTAAAGTTCTAGATGTTGGCGCTGGATCAGGATACTTTATTTCATCTTTAATAGATAAAAAATTTAAAAAGGTGCAGGGTCTGGAAGTTTCAAAAAATCAGGTAAAATTTGGTAAAAAAATATTAAAATCAATAAATAAAAACTCAAAATACCTAGAACAAGCATCTTTTGATAAAATAATTGATAGTGTAAAAAAAACTACATTTAATTGTATTTCGCTAATTGGCGTTTTAGAACACATGGTTGATATGTCTGAAATTATGAATGTAATAAAGAGGAATAAAAAAATTAAATTTATTTATATTTTAGTTCCAATGGCTTCATTTATTTGTGTTGTAGAGAATACATTCCCGAATGTTTTTAACAGACATTTAGGAGGAGGTCACACCCACTTATTTACAGAAAAATCATTAAAAATGTTTATGAAAAAATATGGCTTTATTGAGCATTCATCATGGTGGTTTGGTACAGATATACATGATTTTTTTAGATCATTAATTATTGATAATGAAAAAAAAAATTATAAACCACTGGTTAAAATTACAAATTTACTTAAAGAAAATATAGATAATATACAATTCCAATTAGATAAAAAGAAACTATCTTCTGAAGTTCACATGCTTTTAAAAAGACATTAAAACTTATCCAAAAATAGACAATAAAATTATTTTAAAAATTATTTTGATATTTTAATGGTAAAAAAAATACTCATAACAAATCCAAAAGATATTTTATTGAAAAAAGATGCATATTTTTATGATGAATATTTATATAACTTAATTGGAGAAAAAAAAACAAATCAAAAGAAATTTTTTTTTAGCTTGGAATATTTGAAAAAAATTAATAATAATGACAAATTAATTTTTAAAAAGCTTTATAGATATCGTAAAGAATTATCTAAAACTTTAAATATAATTCATAAGAAAGATTTCGATGAGTCCTCATGGGGAATTTTTTTGGATAAATATCTTTTTTCACTTATTAGCCCAATAGTAACTGAAATAAAAAATTTTAAAAAAATAAAAAAAAAAGAAAAGAATTTTTTAATTTTTGATGAGAGATTTGACGGTCAATATTCGAATACTAGGGAATTTATCTCAGAATATTATTATGACAATAGATTTGCATATATTAGATATTTAGTTGCAAAAAATTTAGGGTTTAAAATTATTAAACGAAAAAAATATAAAAAAAAAATTAGAAAAAAAAATTATCATAGTGAAACCTTTTTGTTAATTTTCTTTAGAAATATAATTAATTTGTATGTAAGAATTTTTAAACCTAGCCTAATTCTTAATTCTTATTTGGGTGTGTCAAATGCTATCAAAGTTTTCACTCAAAGTTTTGGAAAAATATTGATTTTGCCCTCAAAATATTTTTTTAATTATAGTTTCTCAACTCTCAAAAAAACCTTTAAAGTAAGACAAACATTTAAAGTAATAGAAAAAGATTTTGTAGATAAAATTTTTAACTTAGTGCTTAACGATTTAACGCCTATTTCATACTTAGAAAACTTTAAAAATTACGATGAAATAATTAATAAAATGCCAATGCCTCAACTGCTTGGTAGTGGAATTTCGTTAATAGATGATGATCTTTTTAAACTTTTATCAATAAGAGTTTTGAAAGAGAAAAAAAAGGTAATTACTTTTCAACACGGTTTCAACGGCAAGGAAAGAAATAAAAATAAAATATTTGATTATGTTTTTCAAAAAAAATATTCTTCAGAATATTTCTCGTGGTATGATAAACAAGTTATAAAAGAGAATTTTTTTGATAAATATAAAAAATTTGAAACTAATCACAAAAAACAAAAAAATATTTTAATTTATCCAACTGCAAATTTAGATCGAACTAATTACTCCAAAAATCTTACCAAAAAATACCATCCTTTTTTGAATAATAATTTTAAATTTTACGACAATCTAAAAGATGAAATCAAATTAAATGTGAGAATTAAATTATTTCCTTTTAAAGAAAAATTGATAACAAATATTTGGCTCAAAAAATATGGTAATAAAAATTTATTCGTTCAAAACCAAAAAAATATATTTAATAAATATAAAATAGTAGTGATTGATGATGTTTCAACACCTTTATGTGAATTATTATATACCGGAACACCTTTCATTTTAATTGATGACGAACTAGAATTTTTAGATCTAAATGTGAAAAAGAAAATTAAAGATCTAAAAAAAATTAATATCCTCTTTAATAGCCCAAAAAAAGCTAGCGATTTTTTAAATAGAAATTTTAAAAACCTTTCTTATTGGTGGAATAATGTTAAAAAAAGTAAAATTTATTTTTCTTTAAAAAAAGAATTACTACCAACTACTTCTAATGTAGTTAGTTTACATAAAACAATCCAACAAATTAACTTAAATGAATAATTTAAAAAATATAGATCTGATTATTTCTAAAAAATTCAAAAAAAAATTATTTATAATACTTTTTTTGATGATACTTACTTCTTTATTTGAACTTATATCTTTAGGAGCAATGTATCAAATACTAAGCTTTTTTTCTAATTCAAATATCCAATCTGGTCAACTATTGAATATAATAAAAAGTTTTCCTAACTATTACAGTATAGAGGTTTATTTAATCATTACTTTCTTTTTATTATTCTTTTTAAAAACATCGATTTATTTTATTTATTACAAAAAAGAAACTCATTTTAAATCACATTGTGTGGCTGATGTAAGCTCGAGATTATTTAAAGGCTATATGAGCTTACCGAAACTTTTTCATTTAAGATCTAATATTTCTGAAACTATAAAAAATATAATTGAAGAGTCTGGAAACTTTTATGGCGTATTAGACTCATTAATGACTATAGTTCTTGAACTCATAGTTTTAATAGTAATATTAACTTATTTATTATCTATCGAACCTGTAACAGTTATATTAATTTTTATATCTTTAATAATTTTTTCAATTTTTTTTCACAAAATTAATCAAAAACCAATTTCACAAATGGGAATTGATAGAGCCTACTATTCTAGAAACAGACTGAATTTTGCTTATCAGGGATTATCAGGAAGCAATATTTACGAAATTACAAATAAATCAAAATTTATAGAAGAAAAATTTACTGAAACTAACTTTAATTTAGCTAATATTAATCAAAATACTCATTATAGAAGAGCAATAATTAAACCTATTTACGAAATACTTATATTATTTATGTTACTATTAATATTAATATATGTTTTACAGACTGGTAACCAATTAAAAGAAATAATTCCTGAGCTTGGAGTTTTTCTTATTGCTGGATATAGATTAATACCATCTTTTATAAAAATTATAAGCTGCTTACAAAGGTTTGTTTTTTTTATACCACCTGTTTCAAAATTGAGAAAAGATTTTGATAATTTCGAATACTTTAAAAGTCAAAATAAAGATACAGGTAAATCTCTAAACTTTGAAAATAAAATTGAACTTAAAAATATATCTTTTACTTACAAAAAAAAAATTAGTGAAAAAAAAGAAGATAATGTTTTTAAAAATTTAAACTTCAGTTTTAATTTTAAAGACAAGATTGGTATTATTGGCAAAAGTGGTGTTGGCAAAAGCACTTTGTTAGATATCTTGATGGGATTATTACCTGTAAACAATGGAGAAATTTTGATAGATGGAAAATCAATGGTGTCTTACAAACAAGATTGGCAAAAATCTATAGGCTGCGTTCCACAAGATGTATTTATTTTTGATGGTAGTATAAAAAAAAATATAGCATTTGGAGTACCTGATGAAAAAGTAAATTTAGATAAAATAAATAAAGCTATAAAATTAGCAAACTTAGTTGATTTTTGTAATGAGTCTAAATTTGGCTTGAATACTTTAATTGGTAAAAATGGCTCCCGAATATCAGGAGGGCAAAAACAAAGAATTGGTATTGCAAGAGCTTTATATAGCGATCCAAATGTACTAATTTTTGATGAAGCTACTTCAGCACTTGACGATATAACTGAAAAGAAAATTATCAAAGATATTCATGAACATTTTAACGATAAAACAGTTTTAATAGTTACACATAAGAGAGAAAATCTTAAAAACTGCAATAAAATTTTTGAGATTGAGTCAAACAATATAAATCGGATTAAATAATTTCTAACTATATATTGCTTAAAGTTTGAATAAAAAAAATATTAATTTAAGATGAAGTTATGACTGGAAAAAAAATGTTCAAAAATTTAGATAAAAAAAAAATATGGGAATCAGAGAATATTTTTTACTTGAAAAGTGATGTAACTAGAATTTCAAAACTTTTATATCAATATGAGATTTATAAAAAAATATTAAAACTCCCAGGTGATGTTGTTGAGTGTGGAGTATTTAAAGGAGCTTCTTTAGTACGTTTATTAACTTTTAGAGAAAATTTAGAAAACACTTTTAGCAGAAAAATAATTGGTTTTGATGCATTCGGTAAATTTCCAAAAGCATCAAATGACAAAAAAACAAAAAAATTAATATTACCTTTCAAAAAAGGTATTTCTAAAAATGAGCTTGAGCTTTACTTAAATGATAAAAAATTTATAAATTATGAATTAGTAAAAGGTGATGTAAGAAAAACACTGCCAATCTTTTTAAAAAAATCACCAGAGATAAAAATTTCATTGTTACATTTAGATATGGATATATATGAACCAACAAAATTTGTTCTAAAAAAAATTTATGACCGTATTGTAAGGGGCGGGATAATACTAATCGACGATTACACAGCTGTGCCTGGATCTACAAGGGCTATCGATGAATTTTTAAAAAAAAATAAAAAACTAAAAATTCAAAAATTAGGTTTTTATAAACTTCCAGCGTTTATTATCAAAGATTAATTTTTTTACCTTTATAATGAGAATAATACTTTTAGCAGGAGGACCTAGATCAGGATTAGATCTATTTCATAGTCTTTTAGATAATCATAGCGAAATTCTACAGTTTCCAGGAATTTTATACATAGATCAAAAACTAAAAAAAATATTATCTCAAAGTTCAAAAAAAAAAATTGCGAAAGAATTTATTAAAGAATATAAAAATTTTTTTGACTCAAGAAAATTGAAAATTGAAAGACATCACCAGCTCGGAGAAAAAAAAAATAAATTTTATGAAGTAGATAAAGAGAAATTCGTTGAAAATTTCTTATCACTTTCGAAAAAAAAAAAATTTTTTAATAATCAAATTTTCCAAAATTTGTTTTTATTACATAAAGCTTATGATTCAAAAGATTTGGGTAAAAAGAAAAAGATAATATTGATAAATGCTCATATACTTCCTTTTGTTCTTAATTTTGAAAAAATTTTTAAAGGTATAAATTATGAAATAATTCATACGATAAGACATCCTCTTTCTGCGATCTCCTCTACAGTTAAAAATTGGATAAATTATAAAAATGGTATTTATTTGAAACCAAAAGAACTTTTTTATAATCTTGATCTGATAGTTTTTGGTATTCAAAAACTAAAAAATTTAAAAAGGAAGATACACATAATACAATTAGAAAATTTACATCAGAAGGCAAATTCAATTATGAAAAAATTTTGTAAAATTTATGGATTAAAATTTGAAAAAACCTTACTTAAGTCAACATTTCATAATTTAAAATGGTGGGGTGATGCAGTAAGTGGTAAAGATTTAAATGGCTTAAATAAAAATTTTAAAGCTTCATATGATTTGGACTTATTTGAAGAAAGCGATCTAGGTTATCTTAAATATATTTTAAACGATATTTTAAAAAAATATAATTATAAAATTAATATTGAAAAAAAAATGGCTTTTCATTTTAAACCTCTGAAATGTGAACGGATATCGTGGAAAAAAACTATTGAAAATAAGCAGATTAAACATTCAATATCAATTTTATTTTTCTATCTAAAAAGAGTTTTAAAATTTAATATTTTTTTTATTAAAAAAGAGATATTTTTACCAAAATCAATTAGTTAAAACTTATAAGTAATCATGTTTAAAAAAACAGTGATAAACTCTATTGATTTTTATCTTTTTAATGGTTATGAAGTCTGCTTATTAACATCAATTTAGAATTACATGAGTAAATTTAAAAAAATTCCCGTTTTTGACATTGCTTTAGGGCAAAAGGAGAAAGAATACATTAAAGATTGTGTAGATACTTCTTTTATTGGACAAGGTCCTTATGTCAAAAAACTCGAAGAAAAATTTAGTTCTTTTGTTGATTGTAAATATGGGATCACAACAACTAGCGGTACCACTGCCTTACACTTAGCTTGTGCTTCTCTCGGTATTAAAAAAAATGATCAGGTACTTGTTTCTTCAAGTACTAATATGGCCTGTCCTTTTGTAATTGATTATTGTGGAGCCATACCTATTCCAATCGATATTGAGAAAGAAACTTGGCAATTAGATGTTAAAAAGATTGAGGAAAAAATCAATAAAAATACAAAAGCGATTATGGTGGTTCATCTTTTTGGACACCCGGTAGATATGGATCCAGTCTTAGAAATAGCTAAAAAATACAACTTAAAAATCATAGAAGATTGTGCAGAAGCACATGGGGTTGAGTACAAAGGTAAAAAAGTTGGTTCGATTGGAGACATTGGTGCATTTAGTTTTTTTGCTAACAAAACAATAACTTGCGGTGAGGGAGGAATGGTAACAACTAATTCTCAAGAATTAGCAGAAAAGGCAAAGAGTTTAAAAAATTTAGCTTATGGAAAGGTCAATAAATTTATGCACGATGATATAGGCTTCAACTATAGATTACCAAATATTAGTGCCGCATTAGGTTTGGGTCAGTTCGAAAATATAGAAAATGTTTTTTTAGAAAAAGAGAGAATTTATAACAGATATAAAAAAAATCTTGAAAAAGTTAAGGGCGTAAATGTTCCCAAAGTGAGGGAATGGGTGACTAAATATATAATGTGGGTATTTAATATTTATCTCGATAACAATTTTCCTATTTCAAGAGATGAATTAACAAAAAAATTAAAAGACAATAATATCGATACCAGGGATGCATTTGTTCCAATTAATCAACAAAAAATTTTAGTTGATAAATATAAAATGTTTAATGAAGGTGACTGTCCAAATGCAAATTATATTATGGATAACGGATTATATTTACCTTCAGGAAATAACATAACAAATGAAGAAATCGATTATGTTTGTGATGTTATAAAAAAAGCATCTTAATATGAACTTTGCTGTAATAGGATTAGGATCATTTGGTGTTAAAAGAGCTAAAGCGATTAATGACTCCAAAAATGCAAATTTAAAATACTTATTTGATGTAAACGACCAGAATGCAAAAAAAGCTTCAAAAGATTTAGATGTTCCAGTGAAAAGCTACGAGGAGATTATTAAAGACAAAACAGTTAATACTGTTTGTATTTGTACACCAAATAAATTTCACAAAAAAATAATTTTAGATTCTTTGAATGAGGGTAAAAATGTTTTTTGTGAAAAACCCTACGTTAGAAATGTCGAAGAAGCTAAAGAAATTCTTGAAGTAACTAAAAAATCGAAAGGTGTATTACAACTTGCATCAAACCATAGGTTTTTTGAAAGTGTTATGTATGCGAGAAAATTAGTAGAAGATGGAACTATTGGAAAAGTTTTGAGTTTTAATGGAAGAATAGGTCATAACGGAGAAAGATTAAAAGACACGTGGTTTTGGAAAAAAGATATAAGTGGTGGAGGAACTCTTTTAGATAACGGGTGTCATTTACTTGATTTGTCCAGATTGTTTGTAGGAAATTTTATTTCTGGTAAAGGGTTAACCTCAAATGTGTATTGGAAAAATATAGAAGTTGAAGATACTGCTAGCGGAATATTTAAAACAGAGGATGATAGAACTGCAACTATATATTGTTCATGGCGGCTATTATCAGGATATTTCTTTTTTGAAATAAATGGAACCGACGGATACATAAATGTTGATGGTAGATTCGATACTCATGGAGGAGATAAAATTTTTTGGTCTAATATTAAAGAAAAAAAAGTTTTTTCAAAAGATTTTAGCCATATTAAACCAAACTCATATTTATTAGAAATCGACAATTTTATTTCGAATGTAAATAATAAAAAGAAAATTTCCCCCTCAGCT
>MDSV01080608.1_pt1 | contig 28754 bp, 28 predicted proteins | sample 810851 | NCBI WGS metagenome assembly MDSV01 (sample SAMN05326640, study PRJNA326480) | marine metagenome | isolation source: seawater | place: Atlantic Ocean: North East | collected 2012 | reverse complement strand
TCTAATTCTTTATTATCATAATTATCAATATATGTTTCAATTATATCTACTAATGTATATATTGATGAATAATTTTTAATTTTTACAAAAGATTCTGCTTTTTCAACTGTAGAAAATGTCCCTAATACACTAACTTTTGATGCCTTATCTATTCCATATTCTATACCTATTACCGCGTAATGAATTAATTTTGTTGTCATTTATATATGTAATTTATATAAAAAAATTGATTTTTTTATATTTATAAAATATTAATATATAAATTTAAGTATGCCAAATCCAGAATCTATTATGTATAATAAAGCTAAATCATGTGATGGATGGTCAAAAATAAACAAACCATATATTGGTAGATCAATTATAGTAGGTAATATTAGAAATTGTAATGATGATGAACCAATTATAGATTTAAATCTTAAAAAAAGAATTGAAAAATTTTTAAAAAACAATAACATAAATGAATATGAATTAATAGAATTGAATAATAGTGATTCATATTCTTTTGACATTAGACTAAAAGAAGATGTGTATAATAATTTTAAAGAATCATCTTCAATATAAACTTATTAAAATTTTAACTTATAAATTATAAATAGTGTATTTTTTTAAAAATTGTTTTTTTAGATATAAATATATATTCTATTATGTAAAATATATAATGAACACAATTAATTCTACAAACCTTACATTAGATTATAATTTAATTAAAAATTTTGATTATATAAATCAATATATTTACAATAAACATTATATTAATCACAAATATTCATTTATCAAAAATTTAAATCAAAATGAGCTGACTTATCTTATTTCTAAATGCTTAGAAACAAATAATAAAGAAATATGTTATTTTTCCTTAAATTATTTATCCAAAAACTTTAATATTAATTTACATGAAAAACAATTTTATTATTCAAAAAAAAATAAATATTATAGATTATCATCACCTCAAATGTTATCCTATTTTGAAGTTTTAAATTGGTGTTCATAAATATATTTAATTTCTTTTTACAGCTTATATTTAAATAATGTAATATTTGAAATATAATTTATTTTAAGTTAATTTTTATTTTAAATTATTATAAAAATTATTTAAATATTTATTACGAATCATATGTGATGAATAATAATGAATTTGAAAATATATATACAAAACATATAGAAACTTTATACGGACCAAAAAGAAATCATTTAAATGACGAAGAACTATTAAGAAATAATATTTTAACGCATCCTTATGCTATAAATAATAGACATGATTTGACTCACCTTGAAACATATACAATTGATCCAGATGGATGTGAAGATGCTGATGATGCTTTTAGTATTTATTTTGAAAACAATAAATTATATTTAGCATTACATATTGCTGATCCTACAGAATTTATTAATTTAGATTCTAAATTATGGACATCTATTGAAAAAACTGTAATAACAAAATATCCATCAAATAGAAAACCAATACATTTAATTCCAGATATGATTATGAAAATATCAAGTTTAATGCACAATGAATATGGAGATATAAAGAATGCTATTACTATATTAACTGAAATAAATACTATTAACTATTTACCGTGTCATAATATTCAATTGTTATTTAGTAGAATTAAAGTAAGTAAAGATAATTCTTTCAGTTATGATAAAGCTTCAAATAATATTAATAATATTGAATCTTTTAAATATGGTTTAAAAATAAGTAAGGCTTTACAAAATGAAAGAGTGAAGAAAACAATTGGTGTAAAATTAAATGAATTAAATTCTTCCATTATTAAATATCATAACAATATACCTTATTTATATATTAATAGTACTGATGAAAAATATATGAAAGAAATGATAGCTGAATTTGCTATATTTGCTAACTCTTATATAGGTGAGTATTTAAAAATAAATTTTAATAAACATGGTATTTTTAGAACATGTAATGCTTCTGATATAAATCAATGTGATAATTATAAAAACTTAAGTGGTAATGAATTACTCCATGAAATTATAACAAATGGTATTCATGCAGATTATATGAGTACCGTAACTTCACATGATTTAGTTGGTAGCGATGAATATACACATTTTACTTCTCCAATAAGAAGAGTATCAGATTGTATATGTCATTATTTATTGAAATATATATACTTAAAAAAAACAAATAAAAATTTAGAAATACCTTTTAATTTAGATAAACTTCAAGAATTATCAGAAAAATGTGTTATTGAAACTAAAAAAATAAAAAAAATTCAATACAAAGATGATAAATTTAGACTTATTCAAGTTATGAATTATTTATTATTTGATTATCAATATATTCAATTATCATTTTATATAACAAGTTATAAAAAACCATTTTTAAATATTATTATTAATCATATAAATGAACACAATATTTACATATCATATACATTAAAAATAAAAAATAATATAAATTATATTCATAACCCTGAATATATATATAATATAAATATTACATATATTAATATTCCTGGAAAGTTTGATGAAGGATCTATTCCTGAATTAGATTACATGATATTTAATATGTATAATCAAATAACTTAATTACCTATTTATTTATAAATATAATATTTTTATTTTTTTAATAATTCATCTAAATAATTTGAATAACCTATGTTTTCAATTTTCTCAGCCTTATTAGTTATTTCTTTTTCTTGTCTTATCATAAAATTTTTCATTTTATTACGAATATTTATATTCTGAACACCTAAAATACGACATGCTAGAAGTCCCGCATTTATAGCATTGTTAATAGCAACTGTTGCTACTGGTACTCCTCTTGGCATTTGAACTATGGATAAAAGTGAATCATTTCCAGAAAATGTACTAGTTTTTATAGGAACACCAATTACGGGTAAGCTTGTAAGTGAAGCAACCATTCCAGGTAAGTGTGCTGCTCCTCCTGCTCCTGCTATAATACATTGTAATCCTCTTTCTTCAGCTGACTTAGCAAAAGAATACATTTTATTAGGAGTTCTATGTGCTGATACAATAGTAAGTTCATAAGGTATATTAAAATCATCCATGATAATAGCAGCATCCTTCATACAAGGTAAGTCACTATCACTACCCATAACAATTGCTACAATAGGTAATTTTAATTCATTATCATTCTTTAGATTAGATGTCATTTTAATTTATGTACATTTTTTTATGAAAATGAAATTATTCAATTTTTATTTTATTCACTATTTCAACCAAATCTTCAATTTTTAAACTATTATAAATACCCTTTTTTGAATAATAATACCAATTATTACCCATAAATATTAAATCAAGTTTTATTATTTTATTCATATTTATTTTTTTATAAAATATATATTTTTTATTATTATCACATACTAAAACGTATTGACTTTTTTTCATATTATTTAAATATTGTAATCTTTCTGAATCAAATTTAAAATATCTAAAATAATCTGGAATATCTTTTTTAAATATATTTAGACATATCAAATCTATACCTATATATGTTTTATATTTTTTTACATTTTTAAATAAATTAAATGTATCATCATTATAATATTTAGTTATTATATCTTCAGTACCATCTTTTAAATTGTAATCTTTAAATTTTATATCTTTAATTGAAGAATATTTATTAAATTCTGTTAAATTATATATATATTTATCAATAATAATATAAATATATTCCATAAAAAAAACTATATTATAATAATAATTATCGAGATTTATATTAATTTTAATATAACTTAATAAAATCATATTTAATTTTTAATTATTTAAATATTATTTTTATTCAGTTAATTAATAAAAAATAAGATGATTAATTATCAAAAATTTAAATTTATTTAATAATATTCTATTTGGAAATAATTATATATCTTTTAAATAATTATACGTTTTTTTTAAACCATCTAATAATTTTGTCTTAGGATTATATCCTAAATCATTTATTGCTTTATCTATATTAGCATATGTTTTTGGTACATCACCTAATTGATTTTCTATTTGATTAAATTTAGCTTTTTTATTTGCTACTTTTTCACAATATTCAATAAATGTGTTTAATGAAACAGGACTTGAATTACCTAAATTATAAATATCACATTCTATATTATTTTTATTTTCTAAAGCACCAATTATTCCTTGTACTATATCATCTATATAAGTGTAGTCTCTTGATGAAGAACCATCACCATATTTATTAAATGTATTATTTTCCATTATAGCTTTTAGAAATTTATAAGGAGCCATATCAGGTCTTCCTCTTGGTCCATAAACAGTAAAAAACCTTAAACCAATTGAATTAATTTTATATAATTGATAATATGTTTTAGCAACTTGTTCCATTGATATCTTACTACAAGCATATGGACTATTACATGCTTCAATTCTATCATTTTCTGTAAATGGTACTTTATCATTTAATCCATAAACACTTGAACTACTAGCATAAACAATACTTTTTACATTATTTTTTACAGACTGTTCTAATATATTAATAAAACCATTCACATTTACATCAAAATATATTTTTGGGTTTTCAATACTATATCTTACGCCTGCCATAGATGCTAAATGTATTATTTTATACGGTTTCCATTTTTCAATAATATTTGTGTTTGTTATATCTTCTTTTTCAAATTTAAAATTTTTAAATTTTTTTAAAAATTCTATATTTGATAATTTTATTTTTTGATCATAGTAATCATTTATATTATCAATACCTAATACTTCATAATTATTGTTACATAAATATTCACATACATGTGATCCAATGAAACCAGCACACCCGGTTACTAATATTTTTTCCCTTGATAATATTTCATTATGATAATTATTATTTATAGTATTATCTAATTTATTACTAATATTCATATAAATTATAAAATATAATATTTATTATTTAAACTAAAATTTGTTTATATTAATAAAATTTATTTTTGTTTATTTTAAATGAAAACTGAAGAATGTTTTTTTGTTGATAGTTCTTTTGAAAAAAGTAATATATATAAAACTTACTGTAAGTTTAATTTTGAAAATATAGTTTTATCAAATAAACACCAAAAAAAAATATATGAAGGTGAATCTAACAATTATTTTAAAATTCTAAAAAATGATAATAAATATAAATTATTTTATAGAGCATCAAATAATAAATATATGATAAATAATAAATTCAATAATAATTATGATTATGATTTAGAAAATTTATGTTTAGCTGAAAGTAAAGATGGGTTAAACTTTGAAAAAGTAAAAATAAATAGAAATAATATTATTATGAAAAATAATTTTTGTCATAATTTTTTTCCAAATTTTATTAATAATAAATATTACGCTATATCAGGTACTTATCTAAATAATAATGGTCTATTTTTATTTAATTCAAAAAATGGTATAAATTGGAATAAAGGAACTAAATTTTTAGATAACAATCATATTTTAAAATTTATAAAACATAAAAATCACTTTGATACACATAATTCTATTAATTATAATCATTTAGATAAATTCTTTTATATTCATTTAAGACATAATAACTATGATGATAAAAGAATGGTACAACTAGTTAAAACTCACGATTTTAAATATTTTTTAAATCCAAAATTAATTAGTGTAGATCATTCTTTTAATTATGAAATATACAATGCGAATATTTGTAAATTAGATGAATATAAATTTTTTATATCGTTACCTAACTATGCTAAAAATAAATATATAAGTACTAATGATAATAAAAATAATTTTTTAATTAAATTGAAATATGTAAAAGATATTCTTATTTCATTAGATGGAGTAAATTTTTTTACTTTTATACCTGATATTAAATTGAAAAATATGAATAATAATTCACAAATTTGTCCTGTAAATGGTATTATAAAAAGTCCCAATAAAAAAAAAATATATTTTTATTTTCAAAATAATGTTCATACTCAAAACCATGAAATACAATGTTATTCAATTCCTTATAATAGATTTATTAACAATTATACAATTGGCTATGGCTATATTAAATCAAAATTAATAAATTTTAAAAATATGAAAATTGAAATTAATTTTAAAACCTTAAAAAAAAAAAGTTTTATTGTTGTTGAAATATTAAACTCTGATGAAAAAAGAGTCAATATTAGTAAAATATTAAAAGGTGATGTTCTTAAAGAAAAGGTTCAATGGTTTAATAATTTTAAAAATGAACAAGATAATTACATAATTAAATTTCATTTATTTAATGCTGGATTATTTTCATTCAATTACAATTTAAATACACAATTATATATTGATTTTATTTGGTCAAAAGGTGTATATAAAAGAACTGATTATATGTTAAAACATACAAATTCACATTGTGAAGAAGATGTTATTATTAATCAAATTAAAAATGATAAAAATTATATATGGATCAGAAATTCTTCTACTACTTATAAAATAAAAAATAAAGACTTAGACTATTTAATTAATAATATTAATAAATTAAATAAAAATAAAATGATAATTATTACTGATGGTGATAATCCTCTTCCTTCAAGTTATGATCTAGATCAATTTAAAAAATTAATTGAATGCAAGTTTGTTAAAAAAATATATTTACAAAATTATGATTTAAAAATTAAGCATAGAAAACTTAGACATTATCCAATTGGTTTAGACTTACATACACCAAAATATTTATTAGAATTTAATTATCAACAAAAAATAGATTATTATTTAGATGTTCGCAATTCAAGTATGGACTATATATTAAATAAAATACTTTGTGATAGTCATTTATCAAATACACATGATTCTAGAAAAATTATGTATAAAAAATTAAGAAGAAATAGATATATTGATTTTCTTAATGAAAAATTAAATATTAAAGAAATTATAAAGAAATATAGAAATTATAAATTTGTCTTATCACCTAGAGGCCATGGTTTAGATTGTCATAGAACTTGGGAACTATTTTTGTTAGGATGTATTGTTATTACTGAAACATCTCCTCTTGATAATATGTGGATAAAACATGAATTACCTGTAGTAATTTTAAATGATTTTAATGAATTAAACCTTCCTAATATAAATTTAAAATTAGAATTTTGGTTCAAGAGATATAAACATTTGACATCATTAAAAAATATTTATCCAAAATTTAAAAATTCATATTGGTTGAAAATGTAATTTTTAAATATCATATATCTATATATTATGCCTATAATTCATAATTTAAAAACAATATTTATTCATATCCCAAAAGCTGGTGGTACATCTATTGAATATCTTATTTGTGATTTTCCATTACATAGATATAAATTAATTAATAAATATAACTGGTACGGAAATATTAGAAACGATAAAATAAAATATGAATTAGACCATTCTACAATGGCATTTATGAAAAAAAATTGTAAATATTTTGATAATACTTATTTTAGTTTTTCTATAATTAGAAATCCATATGCACGATTAGTTTCTGAATATCATTATTGTAAATATCAATATTCAAGATTTATTAAAAATTTAGACTCATTTAAAAATTTCGTATATGAACTAAATGATAAATTTGAATATATATTAAATAATAAAGAAAATGATCATTTATACGTTTCACATTTTTTACCCCAATACTTATTCACCCACAATTATAAAAATAAACAAATTGTTGATAAAATATATAAATTAGAAAATATTGATGAAGATTGGATAGATATTTGTAAAAATCTTAATATTAATAAAGAATTAATTAAATGTGAAAAAAATTCATCCAAAATGAAATATGATTATAATGATTATTATGATCAAGAATTAAAAAATATTGTTTATAATTTATATAAATTAGATTTTGAATTATTTAATTATGAAAAATAATTTTATATATTAAATATAAATGGATTATTCTATTATAATTACTGCTTCTCATATTAATTCTCATCCTTCAATACATCATATAAAAAATACAATTAATTCATTACATTTTTTGAATTTAAAACCAAATACACAAATTTTAGTAGCTCATGATTATAGTTCTAATTCTAACTTTAAAAAATATTTATTAAATTTAGCTTTTTATTTAATTCATAATAAATTAAATAATATTAGAATAACTGTTAGACCTGATTTCGGTCATCTTACTGGTAATATTAGACATGCAATGAAATATATCAATACTAAATATGTATTAATTATGCAGCATGATTTACCATTCACTAGACATGTTGATATTAATAAAGTTGTTTATGATATGTATCATTATCCAGAACTTAAACATGTTAGATTCAATAAAAGAGATAATACAAAATTTAGATTTGATGCTTATAATGATTTATTTGGAAAACAAAAAAAATGTAATAATTATGTCTATACTAGAACTCCTGGATGGTCTGATCAAAATCACATTTGTCTAAAAACATATTATACTAAATTTATTTTAAGAATATGTAAAGATGGAGATTTTATGGAAAAAACTATGCATAAAAGGATTAAAAATAAAAAAGATCATATTAAATATGGTACATATATATTTGGTCATGTAGAATCTAAAAGAACTATTAAACATAGTGATGGTAGAGAAAGAAATTATTAATTATATATCTATAATGTAATCAGCTTCAATATTTTTATCTTTATTTTTTTTTAAATTAATTAAAATATTTTGTTCATTTAATTTATCTTTAATATATTTTTGAAGTTTTGGATCTTCTTTATGAGCTATCCAAACACTATTAAATGGGTCTTTATTACTATATTTTCTAACATTTACAAACCCTGTTTCATATAATAATTGAGTCATATTTGTATTACAATATTCTTTAATATGTGGTTCTGTTATTTCAAATATTTTTCTTCTTATAAAATTAATAATTGTATTATTATTTAATTTTTCAATATCAAAATCAATGATTGCTATTACACTATCATTTTTTAATACTCTGAAACTTTCTTTTAATATATTTTTAGTATATTTGTTTGGGATCTCATGAAACATAAATTGTGCTGTAATTAAATCATATGATTCCTTTTTAAATGGCATGAATTCAGCATTACTATGAATATAATTAATTGGTAGTTTTTTTCTTTTTGACCTAAACTTTGCTAAAGATATAAAAAAAGGACTTAGATCTAATCCTACTAATTTTATATTTGGCATATTTTTATATAAAAACTCTGTCCCTATTCCTACTGAACATCCTATATCTAAACACTCTAAGTTATTATAATTTTTATTTGTTGAATTATAATATTTTTTTATATTTTCACTGTAATTTCCTCTTACCCAATTATGAGATTTTATAGGATCAATATCTTTCCAATAATTAGATGATATACTATATGTAGCAGGTATTGCTTCATATGCAGCTTCCCAATTTAAATTACCATTATCATAACCGTGAAATTTTTTTTTATAATAGGTTGGATAATATATAAATTTATTTGAAGTTAAGTCTTCAATCATTAATAATTCATCTTCATATTCTTTGTAATGTTTTTTATATTTATTCCAGTCTATACCTTTTTTTTGTGATCTTTCTATAAACCAATTTCTAGCACTAATTTTTAGAGGTTCATAAAAAATTTTTAAATTATTAAATTGTGAATAAAAATTAAATCCATCAATAAAAAATAAATTTAATAAAAATAATAATGTAAATAGCATTTAAAATATATTAAAAAATAATCTTTAAATAAATTTAAATATAATTTTATTTATATACTTATATAGATATTAAAAATGGAGTTTGATAAAATTTATAAATTTATAATCCAAAGATGTTATGATCTAAATATTGATGAATCACATGCTGTAAAACATAGTATGGATGTTTTAAAATATTCACAAAAAATTTTAATTGAAGAATATAAATCTAATCCAAAAAAAATATATAATGAAAAAATTATTTATACAGCTTCAATGCTTCACGATATGTGTGATAATAAATATATGGATGAAAAGGAAGGTATTAATGACATAAAAAATTTTTTAGATACATTAAATTACAATGAAAATGAAATTGAAATAATTACTAAAATTATAAGTACTATGTCTTATTCAAAAGTAAAAAAAAATGGATTCCCAAATATACCAAATTATCAAGACGAATATAATATTGTTAGAGAATCAGATTTATTAGCTGGATATGACGTAGAAAGGTGTATTGTTTATGGAATGATTGGTAGAGATTTTGATTATATTGATTCCTTTTATGCTACAAAAGAATTATATGAAAAAAGAATGGCTAAACATATAGACGATAAATTAATTACATTTGAATATGCTTTAAAAGAAGCTAAAAAATTAGATAAAGAAAATAAAGAAAGATTAATTGAAATTGAATCTATGATAAACAACATTCCAATTAATGAAAATAATAATATTAAAGATAAAGAAAATGAAATAATTAATGAAGAAATGTATAAAAATATAAATAATTTATATTATTAAATTGAATTGTGTTTCAACTACTTTAGCATTAATATAATTCTGTTGTGTCATTGGGTCTTGTTTATCAGAATTACCATGACTATTATCATTTCCTATATGATATGTATAATATTCACCACCAAATACTTTATAATTATTACTAACCGCTCTTAAATAATTCCCTAATATTTTTCCCCAAGGTGGATATGCTACAAACATATCTCTCATATTTATTTTTTTTAATATAGAATTTTTAATTATAAAACAATCTTTACCCATATGTCTTTCACCATAAATACTAGATATTATATTTAAATGTTCTTTATTTAATTGAATATTATTTATATATTTTGGTATGTTATCTCTTCTATTGACTATAATTGTATCATAATTAAATCTCTTTATTTGTTTGAAAATAAATTCATAAAAATTTTCACTTATTATTATATCTGTATTTGTATAAACATAATAATCAGCTTCAACATATTTTAATATATTATTAAAAATATCCTGTAAGAAAGGTAATTTTTTTTTTGATATTGTTGGATATAAATCTTTGGTTGATTTTATTAAATCAGGTAATTTTATAAAGTAATTAGGTATTATAGAACTATCTTCTTGGTAGTTTATTGTATATAAATTTACTTCAATTTTATTATTTTTTTCAGTATATAATTTTGACTTAAACATTGATTCAAAAGTAATTGGTTGTGTGTAATATAAATAACTTTTATTATCTTCACTAACTTTTACAGGATTAATAATATGAGCTATAATCATAAATCAAAATTATAAATTTATAAATTATTTTTTACTAATTTTTTTATTTCGTAAAAATCCATATCTTTTCCCAATATTTTATGAGGACCTACCATTAATTTTGGATGTATGTAGAATCTTGCTTCATTTTTTACCTTCATTTCATTGTGGAAATTAATATGCTCACATGTTTCATCACCGTTATATCTACAATTTAATATATATTTATATTTATAAATTCCTATTCCATTAAAACAAGAACTAACTTCTATAGGATTTGATTCCTTATCAATCATAAAATATTCTTCTAATATTTTTTCTTTACTCATTATATATTTCTGATTACTATCTTTCTTATTTTTCCAAAAATCTTTATTCGGTTTTTTTAATGTTCTTAATGCCCACATATCATAATATATTTTTGAATTACCACCAAACATAGCCCAATCTAATGTTTCATTTAATGGATGTATAATTGATTTACATCTGAATTTCATTAATATTTCATCCATATCAATACTAATTATATAATCAGGATTCAAATTATTATTGTGTATATAATCCAAAATATAATTTCTAGCATATGATATTCTTTGTGTTAATTTTCCTTCAATATTTTTTTCACTTAAAATTATAATATTAATATTTTCATACATTTTCTGAAATTTTTTTAACATTTCTAATGTATTATCATCTGAATCATTTTCATAAATAATTATTGTTACTTTATCAAAAAATAATGTTAAATATATAAACTTATGAATTACATTAAATACATATATTGAAATATTTCTACAAACTCCTGTTATAACTATATTTTTTTTAAATTTTTTATTAAAAATTATTTTAGGAAAATCAAATATTTCATTTATTTCAAAAAAATTTTTTAATTCATTAATTTGTAATTTATTTTCTATAAATTCATTAAAAAAAAATAACGAATAATTATTTAATTTAAATTCATTCACGTTAAACAAATATAACATCAATCTTTTATTATAATTCAAAATACTCTCATATGTATTTTTTATTTCATCTTCCTCTTGATAGAAATATAATATTCTTGATTCCTGTAAATATCCACGATCAATTTTTTTTTTAAAATCACCTATAAATAGAAACTTATACTTAAAATTAAATTTTCTTATAAAATCGTAAAGTAAAAAAGATGTAATTATTAACTGCATAATTAATATAAAATAAAAAAATAAAATAATAATTAAACTATATGATATTACAGATATTTAATAAAATATCAGGGCATTATGAAATCATTGAAAGTATAATAAATAAATATTTTGTAATAATTGGAACTAAAAATATAACAAAAATATATCTAAAAGTACATGAATGGGACAAAAGTTTTAAACAATATATATTAAAAAAATATCCTGAAATTGAATTTAAGCTTAGTAAAAATTTTGATTTTCAAATAAATTGTAGTATTTATCCTAAACATTATGATATGATTAGTAAATTAGATAATAAAAAATTTTTCTTTATAGCCCATGATATAGAAAATAAATTAAAAGTAATGGAAAATATATTTTATTTAACACCTTTAGCTAAGAGATTTTTATATGCTGATATAATGCCCCATATGACTAAAAAGGAATTAAATACAAATATTCCAATTTATGTTATACAAGGGCATTTTGGTGGTAAGCATACAAGAAGAAGAAATTTAAATTTATTATTAAATATTTTTAAACATAATTATGAAAAAAAATTTAAAATTAAATTTATTGGTACAGGAGAAATTCCTGAAGAATTTAAACCACATTTAGATAAAATTGAATTTGTACAAAATTTAAACTTTGTAGATTATCACAAAGAATTTCTAGATTGTTATGCTATGTTCACTTTAACTTTAAAAAGTACAAATAAACAATATTATAAAACAAAGCTAACATCTAGTATAAATTATATTAGAGGTTATAAATTAAAAGCTATTATTGATCAAGATTTACAAGATATTTATAATTTAAAGGATGTTGAAACTTATACGACAGAAGAAAATGTTGTAGATGCCTTTAAAAGATCACTTAATGATTTTTATGCCAAATATATTCAAGGTAAAAAAAAAAAATCCAGAAATAAAAAATGATAATTCGAAGAATATTAATGATAATAAGAATAATACCAAAAATGAAATTAATATTACTAATGAAATTAATACTAAAAATGAAAATAATTCTAATAATGAAATTAATACTAAAAATGATATTAAGAAAATAAATATTAAAATAACTAATAATGAGAGTAAATAAAACAAAAGTATTAATTGGTGGAGCTATTAAAAGAAAAAATCCTAGTAAAGCTTCTGAAATTTTATTAAAATTAAATCTTTTAGAAAAAGATGTATTAGATTATGGGTGTGGATATGGATTTGATGCTGATTATTTTAAATGGGATAAATTTGATCCTTACTATTTCGGTAAATATCCTGATAAAAAATACAATAATATAGTTTGTATCAATGTTTTAAATGTTGTTTCAAGTAAAATTAGAAAAGAAATTATTCAAAATATTAATGAATTATTAGAAAATAACGGAACTGCTTATTTAGTTGCTCCTAGGAATATTCCAACCAAAGGTAAATATTCTGGGTTTGAAAGAAAACCACAAAATTATGTAGTATTATCTTTAAATTCTGTTTATAAAGATAAAAATTTAGAAATATATGAATTTAAAAAAAATGAATCATATATTGATTCAACATATAATATTGGTGAGTAAATTATATTAACAGCATTATTAATGTACAGCCAATTATTACAAATATAAATAATATATAAAATTGTCCAAATTTTTTTTGGTTCGAACCATAAATATTTTTTTTCATAGTATAACTTATTAAAATTTTTAAATTTTCTAATAATTAAATAAATATTAAATTATTACAACAAAAAATATATTCTATTTTTTTCTTATTAAAATTATTTAAGAAATAATTAATTATAAAATTAATTTATTTATTCTTTTACTGCGTTAATTGAATCTAATAAATTTTTATATTCTATCATAGTTTTATCATTTAATGATTCTTCATCAACTGGTAAATAATCAATTAAATCTATTAATAATTTTCCATATTCTATTATTCTTAATATTTTTTTGTATTCACTCTTTACACAATTAAAATGAATTATATAACAATATTCATTAATTATTTCATTATTATCATAGAAATAATTACCATTTGGGTAAAAATTTCTTTCTAATAATACACAATTAAAACTTTCCATATTCTTGCCACCTATAAAATGATTAAAAAATTTTTGATCTGATGGCCCTCCTGTTCCACCAAATTCATAACATTTTAAATTATTAATCATATTTTTTCTATTAAAAAAATTAATTAATTTTTTATTTGATTTCATAGCAAAAAAACCCGTGCAACAATCTTTATCATTTGATTGAATGATGATATCATTTACTCTTAATTTCTCTTTTATATCACATAAATAATTTCTATTTATATAAATATCTGTATCCATATAAACTATATTTCTACCTTCTTTTAACAATCTATGTGTAATAAAATATCTATCATAAACAATTTCCTTCCATTCTTTTGTACCATATCTATAATTATAATAAACATTTATATCTGTATCTTCTTGATTTCTTGGATCAGTTAATAAAAATAAAACAATTTCAATTTTAAAATGTTCATTCATATAACTTGCTATTTTCTTGTCTAAAGCAAATAATACTAAGTTTATATTATTATTTTTAGCACTTGTAAATAAATTTCTTATTAAATTTAAATTATTATATGTACTAACTGTAAAAGAAACTAAATGATCATTATTCGAATTTAAAAATTCATCTATATTTTCATAAATCATATAATATAAACAAAAAAAAATTTATTTTTTTATTAACTAATTATTTCTGAAGTTTTCTAATTAATTTACTTTCATTATGATTTTTATTTCTATGATTACCATGTATTTGGTAATATTTATCAACAAATTCAAACGGTTTATCTTTGATTTCAGAATATCTTTTATTCATGTTATTTATTCGATTAATTCCATTTTGAATACTTACATTTTTTCTATTATTTATTATATAATCTTTTGGTAAAAATTTTTCTATTCTTTCATATATTTTTTTTACTAAAAAGTCTAATGAATTATCATTTGTTTCTAATAAATCTTCATATTCAATAAATAAAACTTTTTCATCATAATTATAATATTTATGCCAATCATAATCATGTCTATCAGATATTATAAAATATAAAGAATATTTTTTTCCATATTTTTCTATCCAATCATCTATTCTTTTATCATGTGTTTTAATTACTATATTATCTTCAATAATTTGCTCTCTATAATAACTTTTTCCCATAAATGATACACCTTCGTAAGGCTGAAAAAATGCCATTAAAATATTTACTAATACTGTACTTCCAGACCCAGGGTTACTACATTGAATTATTTTTATAGGTTTATTCATTATTTATAATTATAAATAAAAATTATAAATATAAACATATAAATTTAAATTAATTTACAATTTCAAAATTATATTCATCATCAAATAATCGTGAATTTTCATTTTTTTTTTGATAAATTATCCATTTAGATACACCAGAATTTCTTGAGGGTATAAAATATTTTGATTTAATTAACATATAGATATCTATTAACGTACTCATTATTAATAATTCTTTATCTTTATAATGATAATGTATATTTTTTCCTTTACAATCTTCAACTTCATGCATTCTAAAAAAATTTAAACCCGGTAATAAATTTTGAAAAGTTTTAAAAGCATGATAATCATCAGTTGCTATAAAAATGTTTTTAATTTTTTTTTGATCACTAGTTTTTTTTATTTTTTCTACAAATTTTTTTATATCGTTTTTCATATCTGTATTTCTAAAATGTACCCCAATATATTTTTTCATTTTTTCTATTTTTTCTATTGATCTATCAAAAATTTGATATAATATATTATTATGTAATCTTAAATTTTCTATAAAATCATCACTATGACCTGCATATAATCTAATTAAATCATTTTTATCATCATCTAAATGTTTATGTATTCTTATATCTGTTCCTTCTAAATAATATTTTCCTTCTCTAAATTGTGCTTTCTTAACATCTACTTCATCAATTGTTAATTCTTTGTATTTTAAAGTTTTATCAATATTTTTGTAATCTGTATAATATCTTAATTCTTTGTCATATATAAAAAAATAATCATTAAAATTTTTTTTAAATGCTGTTAATTTCTCTGTATCAATTATTAATATTCTATCTTCTTCTTTAGCTATTTTTACAGCAGACTGAATACCACTTAACATATGAACAAGACCACCAGTACCTTTATATATGATATATTTCATTAATTATTAAATATATATAAAATTAGAAGATTTAACTTTTTATTTTGTATTTAAATAATTTACTCTGCATAAATGATTACACATAAATGCTTCATATGTCATTAGTTTTGGTGCTGTCTTTGAATTCTTTTTAATATTTTTCTTTTTACTTTTTTTATATAAATTTATTAAATTGTATTCTTCTGAATTATCTATATCGTCACCTAAATATTTTACTGATTCAAAGTTATCAACTACTTTATCTATAAATATTATTACTACATTATCATATACTTTATTATCATTTATATATATAATAAAATTATCAAATTGTTCTTTTTCTGAAATTTCTATTATATTATAATTTATTATATCTTTTACATATTTTAAATTCTCTTTATCTTCATACAAAACAAAGATAGGATAATTATTATCTATTATTGTTGTTAATTCTATATCAGAATTATAAAAATTATGATCTACATAATTATTTTTATTTACTAAAATATTTTTAGTTAAATTATATCTATCTTTTTCTTTTAGTTCTATCATAAAATAATTGTAAAATAAATGTATATTATTCATTAATAAATTTGTATTTGATATGAATAAAGAATTTAATTTATTACTATTTTTAGTATAAATTTCATTCAAAATTTTATTAAAACAAAAAACATCTTTTTCATATATCTTATTAATTTTTTCTAAGAAATTATTGTTGTCAAAATAATAATTTGAATCAATTAATATGTTTATTTCAAAAACCTTAAAATTATTTTTTATAGATATATTATTATTATTTTTACTTGTTTTTAATTTTTTATTATTAAAATTATCAAAATTTATTTTTAATTCATCATTTGATATTATTATTATTTCTACATTTACATTATAATTTTTTTTGAATTCATTTACTTCTTCTACTATAGCATCACTATTACATTTATTTAAGATTATTATTTTATAATTTGTGAAATTTTGATATATAATACTTAATAATGTGTTATTTAATGATTCATATTTAGTTATATAACTTATTACAATATTAAAAAATAAATTTTTATTTTCTTGATTTATATAAGGAAGATAATTATTAAATTTAAAATCTTTTGGTATTTCAAATAAATCTTTGTTAAATAGTTTTCTAAATTCTTTATTTATTTCATTAATATTATGTATTCCTTTATTATTTTTAATATAATTTATTATTTTACCGTAAAATGATTTAAATTCTTCTAAATTCACTAATTTTTCTCTATCGGGTATATTTAAATTTATAACATTATTAAATTCAACTTTGTATTTTTTAAAATCATAATTGCTATCTTTTATTAATCTTATTAAACCTTCATCTGATAAATTTAATTTATTATCTTTTTTAAATTGATTTAAATTAATAACAGCATGCAAGAAATAATTAAATAAATTTGGAAAAATTTTATTTTCATTTTCATTATTTAAAAATTCTTTATATGCTAATAATATATTTTTATGTTGTTTCTTATATAATGTATTATAAAACTCAAATATAAATTCACTAATTGAATATTTAATATTTGGTAATTCTCTATATTTATTATAATAATATTTATCTTTTATGTAACTCAAATAATTTTCTTCTTTTGTATTCTTTGATTTTTTTATATTCCAATCGTAATTTATTTTTAACATATAATGATTTCGTGAATAAGGTAAATATTTTTCTACACCAATATTAAAAAAATGTTCTAAACAACTTTCTTCATTATTATCAATATTATATTGATCATTATTTAATAAGTAATAATACTTATAATCAAATTCTAAACATAATATTTCATAAATTTTATTAAATTGATTTTTATCCTTAATATTATATTTTTTAATATCTAAATTTGAAGTATTATCTAATATATTATTTTTAAATATATCAATTAGACTTTCATCATTTTTATCAATTTGATTTAATATATTTAAACAAGAATTCTCTGGTTTTTCTTCAGATTCTTCTTCGTTATTATCTTTCATATCATTATTTTTCTCATCTATTTTTTTATCTAAATCTTTTATAATCTTTAAATTTCTACCTTCTTTACTTCCAAATGATAAATAATGGTATAAAGCATCTAATTTACTAAAAATTTTATTTATTTTTAAATCTGGATAATCAATTAAATATTGTGTCCAATCATAATTTTCATATAAATTTCTGTGATTTAATGAAAATAATAATCTTTCATTTTTAATATTATCTGATACAAAATTAATTATTTCATTTTCTTTTAAATTTGTTAATTCATTATTAATTTTTTTAGTAAAATCTAAATCAATTACTTCAAAATTACTTTCTACGGGTACATGTATAACTTCATATTTATTAATTTTTTTTGGATAAACTACACGTTTTTCATGGACACCATGTTCAAGATAATGTCTAAATGCTAAAATTTCATTATTTATTTTTACTTTTAATAAATCTTTATTATTTATTATATATTTTACCCAATCATTAAAATGATATAAATTAGATTGACTTTTACTAAATAATCTTTTTTCTTTATGTCCTATTTTATAAAAATGATCTTTAATATTATTAAAATCAAAATTATATCTTATTGCCACGTCATTATTCATCTCAATATAAAAATTTATATCAAACTCATTTTCTAAGCTTTTATTATTCATATATATTTAAAATATAATTTAAATTAAATAATTTTCCAAATTTAAATATCTTTCTTTATAAAAATTATCATTTCTAATTGAATTAATCCCATTTTTTCTTACTTCAGGTATAAATAAATGAGTATTATAAATATAAAAATTTAAATCATTTTCTTTATAATATTTTTCTTTAGTATTCAAATAAATATTTATAGCAGCATCTAAATTAACATTTGAATTTATAAAATAATCAATATCCAAAGATAATATATAATCTCTATATTTTCTACTACATATATATGAATAAGCACCATAAATACCCCCATCTAATTCTTCATCTTTTTCAATTGGGATTAATAATTCTTGTGAATTAAAAAATTTTCTATTAATACTATATGATGTTGAATTATATCCTAAAAATATATAATCTTTATTATATAAATCTTTATTTAATAACTGATAATATTTTTTAAAATTTTTGTGAAAATATACATCATCTTCTAATATTAAAACATGGTTTAAGTTTTTATTTTCATTGATTTTTTTATACAACTTTATTGTTGAGAAAATAATTCCCAATGCTCCTAGTGAATTAATATGCTTCTTTTTTACACCTAATGTTGTTTTACTAATTTTATCATTATCATATTTAATTGTATATTCATCATATTTATCTTGTATATTTCGATCAATATAACCATTGCACGCATGTAAAAATTCATAATTTTTAATATTTAAAATATTAAGTTGTTTAATTATATTTTCTTTTAAATCAGTTCTATTTTTTAAATTTATAATATAAATTTTAGGTAAATATATATTTAAAGGTCTTAATAATTTAATATGATTTTCTGTTTTTTTTCTATCATTACTTGTACTATCATTATAATAAGAATTTGAATATTTTATAGAATTTTGTTTATTATAAACATATAAAATTTTATTTAAATGTTTTACATTTACACCTGCTAATTCTGCTACGCTATACATCTCTGCCAAATCAGTACATCTATCTAACCAATTTTCATCCATCATAAAATATTCTTCTGGTATTTTTTTGAATAACCAAGCATAACCTGTCTTTAAATGAGTAAATAGCCATCCAGGATGTGTTCTATAAGCTTTTGATATTTTTACATCTTCTGGATATTCACAACCATTTACTGTTCTATCAATTTTATTATTATAATATACATGATAACCTGAATATATTACTAAATTATTTATTGGGTTATTATATTCAAATGCTAATAATGATAAAGCATCATTCCTTGCTAACCAATCATCTCCATCAAGTAAAACTACAACATCTTGATCTTTTAATTTTTTATATGTTCTTGCTTTACAATAAGCTTGTCTCATATTATTTTCATTTTTACAATAAGAAACTTTATTTTTAATATTATATTTATTTACTATTTCATTAAATTTTTCATGAGTATTATCAGTTGAAGCATCATTTGTATAATATATTCTCCAATTTGTATAGTTTTGATATATCACTGATAATAAATTATTGTATATATTATCTTCATTATTAAATGATGAAATTACAAATGTAAATCTAATATTTTCGTTATTAAATTTATAATCACTAAATTCATATCCAGGTGGTAAATTTATAAAATTAAAATTAAATGATAATATTTTATTTAATTTTTTTTGAATAATTAATAAATTTAAAATAAAATTATGATCATTAATTATTATATTTTCATTAATTATTAAATTAATTAAATTTGTATTTGTAAATAAATCATCAACTTTTTCAAAATTATATATTTTATCTAAATCATCAGTCAATATTAATTTTGTTTTATATTTTTCTATATTATTTATATATTCTCTGTAAAAATCATTTGGATTTGTAATTTGTATAGTTAGTAAATATTGCTTATTTAAATCATAAATTTTTTTCCAATCAAATAATATATATATTAAATAATGTTCATACGAATATGGTATCTTATTTTCTAATTTCAAATAATATTTCTTACAATCAGAAAACGATTTTAAATGTTGTAAATTATTAATTTCTTTAAAAAATTCTGTATAAAAATTTTGCTGGCTAATTAAATAAAATATTCTATGTTTATTTCTTATTCCATTTGTTATATAATATTTAAATGCTTCAAAATTATTTTTATTCAATTTATACATACTTGAATATTTACTCCAATCATAATTTATATATAATAAATAATGATATTGGCTATATAATCTATCTTCTTTATACCCAGAAGTTTTAAAATGTTTTATTGCTTTTTTCTTATCACAAATACCATTTAATATTAAATCATTATTAACTTGGATATAAAATTTCCAATTAAATATTGTTAATTTTGATTTTAAATCATCTTTCTTAAATAATTTTCTATCTTCATTCATACCATGACTTATATAATGAATAAAAGCATCTTTTTTATTAAAATTTTCTAAATCATCATTTTCAGATAAATATCTATCCCAATCATAATTAAAATATAAGTTACTATGTTGAACACTATATAGTAAATTTATTTTGTGTCCATGATTTTTGAAATGTTTTATTGCTTCTTCTTTTGATTTTAAATTTAAATGTGAGTTTATATCAATATAAAATTTATAATCAAATAAATCCCAATTAAATTTATTTATATATGGAACATCTAGTTTAAATAATTTTCTATCTTCATTTTTTCCATAACTCATATAATGTTCAAAAGCATCCTTTTCAGTTTTTAATATTGATGATAAATCTGAATTATTTTTTTTATATAATATCCAAGAATGTGTATAGTAAATTTTAGAATCATTAAAAGAATAGAATCTTGATTCTTTTATTCCATGATTTTTGAAATGTCCAAATGCTTTTTCAAAAGTATCAACTTTATTTTTTTTTAAATCTTTATAATAATCTATATAAAATTTATAATCAAAATTTTTTATATTAACCATCACCTATTTTATATAAATAAATTATTTAATTAATTTAAATTATATTATTTTTATTTCCTTTAAATTATAATTTATGAAAGTTGCTCTAATTACAGGAATAACAGGTCAAGATGGATCATATTTAGCTGAGTTATTATTAGAAAAAAATTATAAAGTATGGGGTATTATTCGTAGATCTTCTGATATCAATACAAATCGAATTGATCATTTATATTCTGATAAAAATTTAATTTTAAGATATGGAGATATGACAGATAGTTCAAATTTATTAAATATTGTTTATGAAATTATTAATAAATATTCTGAAGATCTATATCTAGAAATTTATAACCTAGCAGCTATGAGTCATGTAAAAGTCTCTTTTGAAATGCCGGAATATTCAGCTGAAGCTGATGGAACTGGTGTATTAAGACTATTAGAATCTATAAGAAGTGCTGGAATAATAAATAAATGTAAATTTTATCAAGCTTCAACTTCTGAATTATATGGTTTAGTTCAAGAAGTTCCACAAAATGAAAAAACTCCTTTTTATCCTAGATCACCTTATGGTGTAGCTAAATTATATGGCTATTGGATTACTAAAAATTACAGAGAATCTTATAATATGTTTGCTTGTAATGGAATTTTATTTAATCATGAATCTCCTAGAAGAGGTCCAACTTTTGTTACTAGAAAAATAACAAGAGGTTTAAATATGATATTAACTGGTGAAAGAGATAAATTAGTTATGGGTAATATTGATGCAAAAAGAGATTGGGGTCATGCTAAAGATTATGTAGAAGGCATGTGGAGAATATTACAATCAGATAAACCAGATGATTATGTATTATCTACAAATGAATTTCATTCAGTTAGAGAATTTATTGAAAAGGCATTTAGTATTAAAGGTTTTAATATAAAATGGAAAGGTGAAGGAATTAATGAAATTGGTTATGATGAAAAAACAGGTAGAGAATTAATTTTTATATCAGAAAAATACTTTAGACCAGCTGAAGTTGAAGAACTTTTAGGTGATAGTACAAAAGCTAGGACTGAACTAGACTGGAAACCAAAATATACATTTGACGAATTAGTTAAAGAAATGGTAGATGAAGATTGTAAATAAACTTAAATATTAATTAATTAAATAAATTATGAATTCTAATAAATTAAATAAAATTAGTAGAACTATGACAAAAATATTAAGACATGAATTACATAATTATAATCATGATGAAGAAGGATTTGTTGATTTAGATTTGATATTAAAATCTAATGTAATCTTTAAAGAAATTAATATTGATCATATAAAAAAAATAGTTGATGCTGATAATAAATCAAGATTTTCATTAAATTTTAAAGGAAATAAAATTTTTATTAGAGCTAATCAAGGCCATAGTTCTGGTAACTTAAATGATAATAATATGTTAGCTTTAATAAATAAACAAATACCTGGTTGTTATCATGCTACATATTCTTCCAATTTAAATTCTATAAAAAAAAATGGCATTTCTAGAATGAAAAGAAAGCATATTCATATAGCTGAATCTGATGAAGCAAAAAGTGGAAAAAGATCATCATGTAATATTAAAATTTTAATAAATATGGAATTAGCTATTAATGATGGAATAAAATTTTATCGCTCTGAAAATGGGGTAATATTAACAGAAGGAGATCAAAATGGATTATTATTACCAAAATATTTTTTAGATATAATTAATATTATTTAATATTTAAAAAAAATCATAAGAAGAAGAATGTTAAAAATAGAAAATAAAAATAAATTCTATGATTATGGAAATTAATATATTTACATGTAAATATGGTTATTATTTGTCTTTAGTATTAAAATATATATTAGAAAAAGAAAATTATAAAGTAAATATTGTTAAAAACATTGATTTAAAAAATATTAATTTGTATATTATATTATTTTCACAAAAAGTAGAAAAATATCCTAAGAATTACATAATATATAATTTAGAACAAAAAGATATATCAAAATGGATAAATAAAAAATTTGAATTATCAATTTTATTTAGTAAAAGATCATGGGATTATAGTAATTTAAATATAAGTAAATTTGATAAATTATTACAAAAAAAATTAATACTTTTTCAATTACCATTAATTGAATATAATTTATTGAAAAATATTAATAATAATACTGAAGATTTTCATATTTTATTTTATGGTACTATGAATAATCATAGAACACATATTTTAAATTTTATAAAACATAAAATAAACAAAAAATATAAAATAAAAATCATTAATAATGTTTTTGGTGAAAATTTATTTAAGTATATAGAAAAGTCTAAAATTATATTAAATATTTCATATTATAAAGAAGCTTTACTTGAATGTTATAGAATTAATGAAGCACAAAGCTGTAAAAAATTAGTAATTAGTTTTTTACCTAATAAAAATGATTATGAAAATTATAATTATTATAGTGAAAGTGTAGTATTTGTGAATTCAATAACATCTATGATTGAAAAAATAGATTATTATTTAATAAATAATAATGAATATTTGAAAAAAATAAAAAATATTAAATTTTTAAAAGATACTAAATTTATTCATAACTTATTGTAAATTATTGATAGTTTGTTTAGTATATTCTTTTTTATATGCAAAACTTATTATTTCAGAAATCATATTTTTAAAATAGTCCTTATCTTCTCTAAAATCATTTGTACAATCTATTACTTTTTTATCAAAATCAATTAATTTATACATATCATTATGATATTTATGACAATTATCAATATATTCATATGGAATCTTATCTTCTCCTTCTCTATTTCTAATTGAAATTCTTTCAAAACTAATCTTCGGATCTGTTTTTAAATATATCATTTTACTAATTGGTGCTATATCCAAGAATGATTTAAACCATTTATTATAGATTTTATATTCAATTTCATCCATATTTCCTGAATCATATAACATTTTAGCAAATACATATTTGTCAGTAAATAATGATCTTTCTGTTATTATAATTTTATTTGGATTATTCTTAATAGTATCTCTTAATAGATTTAATCTACTAATATATGCCATTATTTGGAAGGCAAAACTATATCTTTTTTGATCAGCATAAAATTTTTTTATAATTGAATTATTTTCTTCATCTTTAATTTCTTCCCACTCATCAACAGGTTCTTTTAAAAATATTATGTCATTATTGTCATTAATAGTTTTTAGGTATTCAATAATAGTTGATTTACCTGAACCGATGTTACCTTCTATAGATAAAATAATACTCATTTATATATTAGTCTTCTATTATAAAATTCAATTTATAACAATTTATTTAAATAAATTAATACCATAATATTTTTTATTTTAAAAATATTATTGATAATTTTACATAAATTAATTTTAAATATTTATTAAATAATAATTTCTTATATTTTAGATTATAAATTTCTATTTTAAAAATTATATTAATTAATAATGATTAAATATTTTACAATTATGGGTGAAAGATGTTCTGGTACTAATTTTTTAGAACAAGCTATTTTAAAAAATTTTGATATTGAATTAATATGGCATTATGGTTATAAACATTTTTTTGGATTTTATGATTTTAATACAAAAAATCCAATTATCAGTAATGATGATGAAGTACTTTTTTTAAGTATAGTTAGAGAACCAATTAGCTGGTTACATAGTTTTTATCAAAAAAAATATCATATACCAAATAAAAATAAAGAAAATATTAATAATTTTCTTTTTAATGAATTTTTTAGTCTAGATGATAATAATAAATTAATAAATGAAGATTTACATATTAACACTAAAAAAAAATATAAAAATATTTTTGAATTAAGATATATAAAAAATAATTATCTAATAAATCACCAAAAAAGAGTAAAAAATTATTTATTAATTAGATATGAAGATTTAAAAAATAACTATGAACAAATATTATCATTTATTGAAATAAAATTTAAATTAAAAAAAATGAATCATGATTTTATAAAAATTAATACTTATAAAGGACTAGGTAATAAACTATTTATTGAAAAAAATTTAAATTTTAGTCAAAAAATTAAAAATATTATAAAAAAAAATATCAATTATGAACAAGAAAAATCATTAGGGTATATCTAATATATTTTTTCTAATGAATTCATCATAAATAATTGAATCGCTATATCCTTTTTCAAATAATTTTTTTAAAGATTTATAATCTAACTCAAATAAATCATTTGTTATTATATTTATGTCTTCATATGTTAAATTATTAGTTTTAAAAATATCAGGATGTATTAGTAGATTTTTATTTGGATTATGAATATAAGGATCTCTTAAAAATCCTCCATCAAAACATAATCTATTTTTGTATTTATAAAATAATTTACCAGTAATAAATGGTATATTCGAACTAGCTATAATACAGTCTAATGCATCTTCTAAAGATTCAAAATCAGTAAATATATAATTTTTAAATCTAAATTTTTCTAATAAAGTTACACCTATAAATATTTTTTTAAAATCAAAATCGTCAGATTTAAAATTAGATAATAATTTATTCTTTAATTTTTTCTGCAAGTCAAATAATGATTTTATATTCTCAAAATCTAAATTTAATATAAAATTTTTAAATTTTACCGGGTCACCCTTATAAGACATTAATAAAGAATTCCATGAACCTGCAGAAGCACCACTAAATACATAATTATCTATGTTATACTTTTCTTTTATATATATACATACTCCCATTTCATAAAATCCCCTCAAACCTGCGGGATATATATTTATAATCTTTTTATCATTTAAATATTTATTATCAAAATAATAATCAGTTATATTATTATATTCTAATTTTAAATTATTCTTGTTATGATTAATAGTATATTTTATTTTTTTTGATTTATCAACCTTTTTTTTTGATAATTCAGTTAAATGATCTTTATAAACTAATCTCTTATTTCTGATTCTATTCATAAAAAAAGAATCTATATCAGAAAATAATAACATAAAAATAAAATAAAAGAAATAAATTCTCATTACATATACTATTATAATATTTATAGAAAATGAAAAAATAAATTTTATTTTAGGTTATAATTAGTAACCATTATCATCATTATCTTTTAATAAAGTGGTATTATATAATTTTATAGCATTTTCTTTTTTTTTATCATATATTTGAGTAATGAATTCTTCTACTTTTTTTTTTATTTTATCATTATTTTTAAATTCATTATACTTATTCTCTATATTTACTATTTGTTCCTCAAATATTTTATCCATTATCACAAATTCATCATCTTTTAATGATTCAGTATAAAAATCTTTTAAATGTTTATTTAATTTTTCCATTGATTTATCTATTATATCTTGCATGTTCATTGTTATAAACTTTTCAACATTATTTTTATATACAATTCCTGTATTTGTATCCTTTTCAATTACTACATTTAAATTTTTTTCATTTTGTAATATATTATCTAGTAAATTTGAATACATAATTTTTGATAATAATATTGAATGTCTCGTGAATTTAGTTATTCTACTTACATCCCAATCATTATCAAAAGGTTCTACATTAAAATTAACAAATAAATTTTTATTATAATTATTATTTATTGTGTTAAAATTATTTGTAGTATTATTATTTTCTATAGATTGTGCTAAACTATTATCAATTTTTTCTGATTTACATTTTAATTTATGTCTATCTAAATTATATTTTCTAGTAAATATTCTAAAACATGTTTCACAAGTAAATTTATTACAATCTAATTTTTCATTTTTAGTATTATTTATATTTTTATTTAATTCATCTTTTAAAATATTAATTTTTACATTTTTATTATTTTTTGAAATTATTTCTTCTTTTTTATTATCATCTACAACATTTATATTTTCATCTTTATCATTATTTACTTTTGAGTGTTTAATTAAAGACATTTTTTCTAAATCTTCTTCTTGATAATTATATGATGTGATTGTTCTTACACATTTATTTTTTCTATTTAAATGTCGTGTCATTTCAATTTTCTGTTTCGTAATATGACCGCATCTTTTACACTCATAATAAGACATACTAATAATAATAAAAAAAATTTTAAGTAAAAAGTATTTTTAAGTAAATTTTTAAGTAATTTATATTTATTATAAATTATAAAATATATACAAAATATAAATTATATTCATAATATCTTGATAATAATTTTATAATATTATTTTTTCATATTTTTACTTATAATTTATTAAGTAATTTTACTCAAAAAATACTCATATTGAGTAAAAAATGAGTAAAATTGAGTAATTATTTTTAAGTAAAAAAAAGACAGGAAACTGTTTTTATTGCATAAAAAAATTTATCCAAATATACTATTTTCATATTTTTTTATTTTCTTTGACATATTTTTCACGTTTTAAAATTAAATTAATAAATATATTTAATTTCGATAAAATAATATTTTAATATTTTTGTTTTTACTATTTTATATTTTTTTTCAAAAAAAATCTTGTACATAATTAATATTTTTATTTTTTTACATAAAAATACTATACATAAGTATGTTTTGACTTTTAAAAATTGCGTAAAACATTTATCCTGTATATTTTATAAAAAATGCTATACATAATAGATAATTAAAATTAAAATGTTACAAATATGACACAGTAAGGCTTGCTATGAAAAACGCTTAAAATTTCAGAGTAGATTAAAAAAAAGTACTATACATAAAAGACAAT
>MDSV01131280.1_pt1 | contig 28757 bp, 27 predicted proteins | sample 810851 | NCBI WGS metagenome assembly MDSV01 (sample SAMN05326640, study PRJNA326480) | marine metagenome | isolation source: seawater | place: Atlantic Ocean: North East | collected 2012 | reverse complement strand
GAGGATTTAGATACACCTAAGATTTCATAATAATCTCTTTTTGCCACAAGAAATTGCTCCTTTTTTTATCTTAGGCGCTTTTTTCTTTGTCTTCTTTTACGTCTTCAAAGTCAGCGTCAACAACATTTTCTTTGTCATTGCCTTTATCTTTAGGGTCCTTGTTGTTTTTGTCATCTTTAGGCTGATTTTTTTGTTGGCTCTTATATACAGCTTCACCAAGTTTCATTGAAACCTGAATTAGATTTTGAGTTTTTTTCTTTAAGTCTTCTGTATCTGTACCCTTTAAAGCTTCTTTAAGATCAGCCACACCAGTCTCTATAGCCTTTTTTTCTTCAGCTGAAATTTTGTCTCCATGTTCTTTTAAACTTTTCTCTGTAGAAAAAACTATACTGTCTGCCTGATTTCTAGCATCAACACCATCTCTTTTCTTTTTATCAGCTTCCTTATTAGCCTCAGCATCCTTAACCATTTTATTTATTTCTTCTTCTGATAAACCGCCAGAAGCTTGAATTTGTATTTTTTGTTCTTTGCCAGTTCCTTTATCTTTTGCTGAAACGCTTACTATTCCATTAGCATCGATATCAAAAGTTACTTCAATTTGAGGAGTTCCTCTTGCGGCTGGAGGTATACCAACTAATTCAAAATTTCCCAAAAGTTTGTTATCAGCTGCCATTTCTCTTTCACCCTGCAATACTCTTATAGAAACCGCAGGTTGATTATCTTCTGCAGTAGAAAATACTTGGCTTTTCTTGGTAGGAATTGTCGTATTTTTATCTATAAGTTTCGTAGAAACGCCACCTAAAGTTTCTATTCCTAGAGATAAAGGCGTTACATCTAAAAGAAGTACGTCTTTTACGTCACCTTGAAGCACGCCGGCTTGAATAGCCGCTCCCATTGCAACAACTTCATCCGGATTTACACTTTTATTAGGCTCTTTTCCAAAAAAGTTTTTGACTGTCTCGATAATCTTAGGCATCCTAGTCATGCCTCCGACCAAGACTACTTCATTAATTTCTGCTGCAGAAAAACCAGAATCTTTTAAAGCTGTTTTACATGGATTTAAAGTTCTTTCAATTAAAGCTTGAACCAAAGCTTCTAATTTTGCTCTAGTAAATTTTAAATTCAAATGCTTTGGACCTGATTTATCAGCTGTAATAAATGGTAAATTGATTTCAGTTTGCGTTGCTGATGATAATTCAATTTTTGCTTTTTCAGCTGCTTCTTTTAATCTTTGTAAAGCAAGCTTATCTGATTTTAAATCTATTCCATTATCTTTTTTGAACTCATTAACTAGATATTCAACAATTGTATCATCAAAATCTTCCCCACCCAAAAAAGTATCTCCATTTGTAGATTTAACTTCAAATACACCATCACCAATTTCTAAAATTGACACATCAAATGTACCACCGCCTAAATCGTATACTGCTATTTTTTTTCCACCTTTTTTATCTAAACCATACGCCAACGAAGCCGCTGTTGGTTCATTTATAATTCTTAACACTTCTAGACCTGCAATTTTACCAGCATCTTTCGTTGCTTGCCTTTGAGAGTCATTAAAGTAAGCGGGCACAGTTATTACCGCTTTTGTAACTGCTTGTCCTAAATATTTTTCAGCTGTCTCCTTCATTTTCTGAAGAACAAATGCTGAGATTTGAGCTGGTGAATATTTTTTACCTTTTCCTTCTACCCATGCATCACCATTCTCAGATTTAACTATTTTATAAGGAACTTTTGAAATATCTTTTTGAACTGATGGTCCATCAAACTTTCTACCTATCAATCTCTTGACTGCAAATATAGTGTCCTCAGGATTTGTTACAGCTTGTCTCTTAGCAGGCTGCCCAACTAATTTTTCATCTTTTTCTAAAAAGGCAACTACAGAAGGTGTAGTTCTTGCGCCTTCAGTATTTTCTAAAACTTTAGCTTGTGTGCCTTCCATAATAGCCACACAAGAGTTTGTTGTTCCTAAATCTATACCTATAACTCTACTCATATTTTCCTTTGTTTACAGTTTCTATATGGGGCTTAAATTTAATTCTACAAGGCACTTTTTTATTTATTTTTGTCATTTTTTTCACCTTTTTTCTTTGAAACACCTACAAATGAGGGCCTTAATAATCTCTCACCAAACATAAAACCAGGTTGAATTTCTTGAATAATAGTGCCTGCTTCAGCTTTATCATCCTCTATTTCCAACATAGCTTGATGGAAATTTGGATCAAACATTTTATTTAGACAATTTATTTTAGTAATTTTATTTTTTTCAAAAGTGGAAACTAAATCTTTTTCAATTATCTCTAAGTTTTTAAAGAATTTGTCAAATTCTTTACTTTTTTTTAAAACCTCGTCTTCTTGAATAGATTTTTTTGCTCTCTGCAAGTTATCTAGCGAAGTCAACATCTCTCTTGCAAAATTGAAACCCCCAAAGTCAAAAGCTTCCTTAATTTCTTTTTCAAATCTTCTCCTTTGGTTTTCAGAGTCCGCCAAAGCTCTAAGAAGTTTTTCTTCTGAAAACTTAAGTTTTTCCTCTAAAGTCAGCTCAACATTCTGCTCTTCAGAATCTTTGTTAGATGGTGATTTATTATCATCTTTATTTATATTTTCATCTTTGTTAGATTCACTCATATAAACTGCTATATAGTAATAAAAATTACGATTACTAGTACTTAATGAAAAAAAAAATAATATTAATTGGGACCCATAATGATGGAAAATTTAAAGAAATTAGTAAATTAATTGGTAAAAAGATTAGAAAAGTTTCACCAAAAAATTTAAATATAAAAGCACCAAGCGAAACAGGAAAGACATTTAAATCTAATTCAGAACTGAAAGCTAATTATTTCTACAAGAAATCAAATCTAATTTCTTTGTCAGATGATTCTGGGCTCGAAATTTTTGCTCTAAATAAAAAGCCAGGTATTTTTTCTGCGAGATGGGCAAAAAAGAGTGGAAGTTTTAAGAAAGCCATGACCAATATTTTAAAAAAAATTAAAAACAAAAAAAATAGGAAGGCAAGATTTGTTTGCAGTTTATCAATTAGGTTAAATAAAAAAAAAAATAATAACATCAATTGGAGTTATTAACGGCAATATATCATTTCAAATGTTGGGAACAAAAGGATTTGGATATGACCCAATTTTTATACCAAAAGGATCTAAGTCTACATTTGGACAGATGAATATTACAAAAAAGATGAAAATTGATCATAGGAGTATAGCTTTTAAAAAAATGAGAAGAGAATTAAAACTTAATAAATTTTTTATCTGAAACTTTATACATATTAAGTTTTTGAATTAATTTACCCTCTATAAAATTAAAAGTTCCAATTTTACCTTTAATATTATCTTTTATAAGAAAGTCTTTAATTGAAGTAATTTTAAAGTTTTTTTTATTCCATATATAATAAATAAGCCCTAGTGCATCGTAAGTTAAAATTGTAATTTCAGTCGGTTGCAAACCATAAGTATTAGAATATTTTTTTCTATACTTTTGAAAATTTTTTATATTTACCGAAGGGTAATATAAATTTTTGATAGAATTCTCTAAAAAAATACTTTTGTCAAACCACTGATTTACTGTGACTATCATAACTTCATCTTGATCTACATCTGAATAAACTAATGAAGTTAATACACTTTTAAGACTATCGCCAAAATCAATTATTACAACTGAGTCAAAATTGACTTTGCCAATTGTGTATTTTTGTTCAAGTCTTTTTAGTTCTATTTTAGAAGCTTCGTCTTCTTTTTCTTCTAATATTTTTACTCTAGATATTAAATTTCTTTTTCTTTGTTTGTAATTAGTGAGTTTTTCAATATCACTAGTTAGCAACTTGGGATCAGCACTATATTTAAATATTTTTTTGTTATTAACATCAATACTGTTTATTTTTGAGTCAATCAAATTAGCATATTTATTTTTTGGGTACATAATTATTGTTTTTTTTCTTTTATTTTTTTTTATAAAATTTTCAATTGATTCAATTTGAGACTCTAAACTTATACCAACACTTAAAATATTGTTTTGAATTTTTGGATCTATATTTGAAGGGGAAATAAAAATCATATCTTTGAAGCTTGATAGATTTTTAAAGTCTTCGTGACTTATAGGCCCAATAACTATTTTTATATTTTCTTCTTTCAAAGATTCAATAGATTGAATTAATTTTTCAGGATTATTAAACCCCGAATCTCTTGGAAATATTTTTATATTATCATCATTAATTTCATCTAGAGCTAGCTGAAGTGATAACATTATCGATTGACCCATTTCTTTATATTCTCCGCTAAATGGAGCTAATAGACCAACCTTAAGAGATTTTTGGTTTTCATCTGCAAAAGAGTTAAAATTATAAAATAATAATATATAAGTAATTATAACAATTTTTTTTAGCATGATATTATGAACACTCTCGAAAAAGGTTTATACATTGTTTCAACACCAATTGGAAATTTAGATGACATCACATTTCGCGCAGTTGAAATTTTAAAAAATTCCGACATTATTCTTTGCGAAGATACGAGACATTCATTAAAACTATTAAACAAATTTAACATAAAAAATAGATTAATTCCTTATCATAAGTTCAATGAGAAAAAATCTGTAAATAAAATTATACAATATTTAAATGAGGGCAAAATTTTGTCTTTGGTTTCAGACGCTGGTACACCAGTTTTATCAGATCCAGGTAATATATTAATAAAAGAATGTGTTACTAATAAGCATAAAATTTTCACTGTGCCTGGACCATCTGCATTATTAGCAGCAGTAAGTTTATCTGGATTCGGCGATAAATTTTTGTTTTATGGTTTTCTTCCTAAAACCGAAAATGAACTTAATACATCTTTAAAAAAATTAAATATTGGGGGGTTTTCTTTAGTATTCTTTATCCCGGCAATAAAAATAAATTTTTACATAAAACACTTTAAAAAATATTTTAGCGGCAGAGATATTTTTATAGCTAGAGAAATGACGAAAAAGCACGAATCTTATTATAGAGAATCTGTAGATAATTTAAGTCAATTTAAAACACAATTAAAAGGAGAATTAACAATTGTAATTTCTCAAAGACCTAAAAAAGAATTGTTAACAACCGACTATTTAAAAATAGAAAAACAAGTTATAAGATATCTTAAAAGATACTCTGTAAAAGATACAGTTGAACTGATGTCAAAAAAAGAGAAAATACCTAAAAAAATTATTTATAACTTTTGTATTAAAAATAAAAAAAAATGAGATTTTATTTATCCATAATTTTAATATTAATCTTTTTATCAAACTGTTCATCTGTGAGTCGTTTCGGTGCAGGGGTTGATATAACTTTTGATCCCAGAACAATTGGTATGCAAATTGATGATACAATTATGCAAAAAAACTTAGTTGCTAGATTATCTTTAAGTGAAAAAAAATATTTTCTAAATATACAAGTAGAAGTATTAGATGGCCGAATTTTCTTATCAGGAAAAGTCGATGAAGCTGAAGAAAAAATTAAAATTACTAAGCTAGCTTGGGAAACAAAAGGTGTTAGAGAGGTAAAAAATGCCATTACAATAAAAGGTAATTCTAATTTTAAACAAACAGCTAAAGATATTCTGATTACAAGTCAATTAAGAACCGCATTGATTTTTAATAAAAAAACTAAAGCGAGAAACTATACTTTAGAGACAATAAATAAAAAAATTTATATTTTTGGTATAGCAATGGATAATGATGAAAAAAAAGAAGTTTTATTAGAAGCAGAAAAAATATATGATGTAGAAAAAGTTATACCATCCATTTATTTAGCTACAGAACTTAGTAGAAACAAAATTTAGTTTTAATTGTAGTCAATTACATCAGCCGAATAAGCAGCAATTGACGCAAGATTTAATATATCAGATGTAGTAGATCTCAATGGTGCTACTTCAATTGGCAAATCTAATCCAATTAATAACGGCCCAATTAACTTTGCACCCCCAAACGATTTCATTAACTTAGTTGATATTGCAGCACTATGCAGCGCTGGCATAATTAAAATATTTGCCCTACCAACTATTTTTGAGAAGGGATAAACGTCTTGATAAATTGGATTCAATGCTACATCTGGCTGCATTTCACCATCAAAATCAAAATCAACTTTTTCATTTTTTAGTAAATCGATCGCATCTCTAACATGTTTAGTATTTCTAGAAATAGGTTTACCAAAAGTAGAATGAGATAAAAAAGCAACCTTAGGATCAAAACCAAATAATTTAGATACTCTTACACATGATTTTGAAATTTCAACTAATCTTTTGGAGGAAGGAAAATCTTCTACGTTAGTGTCTGCAACTAAAACAGTTCTACCTTTAAATACCATCATTGTCATACCAAAAATAGGCTCTCCTCTCCTAGCATCGCAAACATGTTTTAATTTTTCTATTGATGCAGCGTAATGTCTAATATTACCAGTTACCATCGCATCAGCATCTTTACAAGCAACCATGGACGAGCCAAAAGCTATTCTATCATTTCGAACTAGCCGATCCACATCCCTTTCTAATTGCCCTGTTCTTTGAAGCTTTTGGTACAAATATTTAGTATATTTCTCTCTTTTATCTTTATTAGTTGAATTGACAATTTCAATTTTAAAATTTTCATCTAAACCAATTTTTTTTAAAGTCTCTTTTACTCTTTTTTCATTCCCAATTACTACTGGGGTCCCTAATTTATTTTTACCGAATTCTATTGCTGCTTTAAGCATATTTTCATCTTCACCTTCTGCAAATATAACTCTTTTGGGACTTTTTTTAATGTTAGCATTTATACCCTGCATTAAAGACATAGATGGATCTAATCTTGCAGTAAGTTTATCTTTATAATTTTCTAAACTTTCAATTTTTTTTCTCGCTACGCCACTTTTCATTGCGGCTTCAGCTACAGCAGAGGGAATTCTTCGAACTAGCCTAGGGTCGAACGTTGAGGGTATAATATATTCTTTACCATATTTTGGTCTTTCACCCCCATAGGCCGCAACAACCTCATCAGGAACATCTTCTCTTGCTAATAACGCTATCGCATTAGCTGCAGCAACTTTCATTTCATCATTGATTATTTTAGCTCTAACATCTAGCGCTCCCCTAAAAATATATGGAAAACCTATTAAATTATTAACTTGGTTGGGATAGTCTGATCTTCCAGTCGCTATTATAACATCATTACGAACCTCATTTATTAATTCTGGCTTAATTTCAGGATCTGGATTTGCGCACGCAAACACTATAGGGTTCTTTGCCATTGATTTAATCATTTCACGATTAACAACATCTTTTGCTGACAGTCCAAGAAATACATCAGCATCTTTCATAGCTTGCTCTAATGTTCGAAGTTTAGTCTCAACAGCATGAGCAGATTTAAATTGATCTACCTGATCTCTTCCTTTAAAAATTACACCTTTTCGATCACACATAATTACATTTTCATTTTTTACACCTATTTTTTTAAATAAGTTTGTACATGCTATTGCCGAAGCCCCTGCTCCATTCACGACTATTTTGACTTCATTAATTTTTTTCTTTGAAATATCTAATGCATTAATTAGAGCGGCCGTAGTTATAATTGCTGTTCCATGTTGATCATCATGAAAAACAGGAATATCTAAAATTTCTTTTAATTTCTGCTCAATAATGAAACAATCAGGAGCAGCAATATCCTCAAGATTTATACCACCAAAAGTTCCTGCAATATTTTTAATTGTGGAAATTATTTCATCTGCATTTTGGTTATCAATTTCTATGTCAATAGAGTCTATATCTGCAAATCTTTTAAATAATACAGCTTTACCCTCCATAACAGGTTTTGAGGCTAATGAACCTAAATTTCCTAAACCAAGAATTGCAGAACCGTTACTTATAACCGCTACTAAGTTTCCTTTAGAGGTATAGTCATAGGCTTTGGAAGAATCTTTGGAAATTTCTTTGACAGGTGCTGCCACCCCAGGAGAATAAGCAAGTGATAAATCTCTTTTAGAGATAAGTGGTTTAGATGAATTGACCTCAATTTTGCCAGACTTATTGCCTATATGAAAATCTAAAGCCTCTTTATCTGTATAATGGTCAATTTTTGATTTTTTTGTCATTGGATTTTGAGTATGTAATATATATGTGAATATATCACTAAAAATTTTGTCTTAATTATGAATTTATTGTCTTCAACCACTGTATTTAGTTTTTATACTATGCTTAGCCGTGTGCTTGGTTATTTCAGAGATATATTGATAGCAATATTTTTGGGAACTTCTATATACGCTGATGCTTTCTTTGTAGCGTTCAGACTTCCTAATACTTTTAGAAGATTATTTGCAGAAGGTACATTTAATGCGGCATTTATTCCAAGTTATGCATCTGAGAAATTAAAAAGTAAAGCTCAAGGCAAAAGATTCGCTGATGAAGTTTTAACTTTACTAACGTTAGGCCTTTTAACAATCGTTTTGATAGTAGAAATTTTTACTCCATATGTTGTGTATTTAATAGCTCCAGGTTTTATAGAAGATAATAACAAATTTAACCTAGCGATAGATTTAACCAGAATTACTTTCCCCTTTTTAGCATTTGTAAGTTTATCCTCTTTTTTCGCTGGAATTTTAAATACTGAAAATAAGTTTGCCGCCGCAGCTGCTGCACCAATTATTTTAAATTTAATTTTAATATTATCTTTAGTTATTTCGTATTATTTTAACCTAGATTATGCGTTGAATTTATCTTATGGAGTTTCACTATCAGGTTTAATACAATTAATTTTTTTAATTTTCTTTGCTTCAAAATATTATCAGCCTTCATTAGTTTTTAAAAATAAAATAAGAAAAAAAGTAAAATTTTTCTTAAAGAAACTGTTACCTAGCATTTTCTCATCTGGAGTAATACAAATTAGTATTTTAGTTGGAACGATTATAGCATCATTTCAAACAGGAGCAGTTTCTTATCTTTATTATGCAGATAGAGTTTATCAAATTAATCTTGCTATAGCTGGCATTGCCGTGAGTACGGTGTCATTACCGATACTGAGCAAACTAATTAAAAACAAAAAAATTGAACAGGCTAATAAAGTTCAAAATAAATCTTTAGAATTATCTTTATTACTATCATTACCAGCTAGCATAGCTTTGATTATCGGCTCTGACGAAATAGTAAACGCTTTATTCGGTTATGGATCTTTTACAAAAAATGACATTGAACAAACAGCACTTGCATTAAGATATTTTGGTTACGGTATACCAGCTTTTGCAGTATTAAAAATATTTGCAAATTTCTTTTTTGCCAGGGATAACACAATGACACCATTTAAAATTTCATCAATTGTTGTAGTTATCAACGTTATTATTAGTATTATATTTTTTAAACAAATAGGCTTCGTTATAATTCCAATTGCTACAACTTTATCTACCTGGGTTGGGGTACTTTATTACCTTTATATTCTTTTAAAAATTGGATATCTAAAAATTGAACCAAAGTTTTATACTAAGTTAACAAAGATAGTATTTTCTACATCTGTTATGTCTTATATTTTTCACAATAGTTTAATTTATTTTGCAGAAAACTTGATTTATTCAAGTTATTATAAAATATTGTACTTATTATTTATAGTAATCTTTGTAGCTTTATTGTATTTTTTAATTTGTTATTTTTTAAAAGTACTTAATTTAAGAAGTTTTAAAACAAATTAGCATGAAAAAGGAATTAGTATTTTCTGGAGTTCAACCTACTGGCAATTTGCATTTGGGGAATTATCTCGGAGCTTTAAAAAATTTTGTTTCACTTCAAAAGTCGAAGGAATGTTTATATTGCGTGGTTGATTTGCACGCAATTACTACTTTCCAAAATCCTAAAGAATTGAACTCGAATATTTTGGAAACAGCAGCAGGTTTTTTAGCTTCCGGGTTAGACTCGAATAAGAGTATAATTTTTAATCAATCATCAGTTAGCGGCCATGCAGAACTTGCTTGGATTTTAAATTGTGTTTGCAGGGTAGGATGGTTAAATCGAATGACTCAATTTAAAGACAAAGCTGGCAAGGATAAAGAGAAAGCCAGTGTCGGTCTATACATATACCCAAATTTAATGGCTGCAGATATATTATTATACAAGGCAACACATGTGCCAGTAGGCGCTGATCAGAAGCAGCATTTAGAATTATCAAGAGATATTGCTCAAAAATTCAATAATGATTTTAATATAAAAGATTTTTTCCCTTTACCAGAACCTCTGATACAAAAAAATATTTCTCGAGTAATGAGTTTAAGAGATGGAACAAAAAAAATGAGCAAATCAGAAGAATCTGATTACTCAAGAATCAATTTGAAAGATAGCGCAGATGAAATTATTAAAAAAATAAAAAAAGCTAAAACCGATACTGGACCAATTACAGATAACATCAAAGATTATAAAAATAGACCAGAAGCTTTTAATTTGTTAAGCATTTATTCAGATTTATCAGATCAGAAAATTGAAAGTACAATTAATCAATTCGTCGGAAAAGATTTCTCATCTTTAAAAATAAAGCTATCAGAGAAACTAGTTGAGACAATTAGTCCAATCGGAAAGAATATTACTAAATTAATGAAAGATAAAAAGCACTTAGAGGATGTATTAGAAAAAGGCAAACAAAAAGCCAGTATAATAGCTGAGGAAAACTTAAAAAAGATACGTGAAATAGTGGGATTTGTGTAATATACATATTCTGCAATGATACAAGTAGAACAAACGCCAAACCCTGACTCGCTAAAATTTTTATCGCAAAAAATTTTATCTAAAGTTGGTACTGAAGAGTTTAAAAAAACAAATTTAGATAAAATTAAAATACCATTTGTTAGAGAAGTATTAAATTTTTCAGGAGTAGAATTAATTTTAATTTCAGACAATTTTCTAACTGTAAAAAAAGAAAAAAATACCTCTTGGGACAGTCTTAAGCCAATGATAATCTCACATTTAAATGACTATTTTGAAAAAAATGATAATCCAATATTACTTGATAATAAAATTAATAAAACATCTGACGAAAACGAAACTATTTTAAAAATTAAAGATGTGTTAGATACAAAAATAAGACCAGCTGTTGCAAAAGACGGAGGAGATATAAAATTTAAATCTTTTGATAATGGGGTTGTTAAAGTTGAGTTGCAAGGCGCATGCTCTGGGTGCCCGAGTTCTATTATGACACTTAAACAAGGCGTGCAAAATTTATTAAAACATTATGTTAAAGAAGTTAACTCAGTTGAGGCAATTTAGATGAAAAAAAATGTAAGTTATAGAGAAAAACTATTAGAATTAGGTAGAATATATAAAATTACAGAAATACAAAACTATATTAAAAGAAAAAAAAATCTAACCACACAACAAATAGAACACATATTAAAAAAAAATAACGTGCCCATACCTAAAGACTTTAACGTTAGTTTCTTTAAAAGAAGTATCACAAACCCTATCTCAAAAGCTGGTAAAGAGGTTTCCGGATTTTATAGTGACACTACTGATGATGTAGGAAAATTTTTCAAAAGAACAAAAAAAGGAGCAACAGGTATTTATGATGATACTACCGGAGGTGTAGGAAATTTCTTTACTAAACTATGGAGAAGCTCAGGTAACTTAGGTATTGGTATTTTAAATACGTTTCCTAAATTGTTCGAAACAGTTTCTAATTTTTTATCAAATTTATTTGTAGACACATTTAGTAGTTTTTATACTATCAAAGTTGAAGAGACTAAGACCAACAAATTGGTAAAAGGTTTTGGAGCAGTAATTTTTATATGTGCGATAGGTATTATTTTTTTCACTATAAAAGAGAATTATAATCAAAGTGATAAGCCTAAACTGGTTCAAGTGGAAAAAAATAAGTTAAAAAAAGATGAAAAACAAAAACAAGTTAAAAATAAAACAAAGGAAAAACCACAAAAAAAACTTGAAGTTAAAAAAAATATAGAACCAAAACCTGAAACAAAAAAAGAAAAATCTCCAAGTCAAGTAACTGAATTAGTTTTACCAAATTTAAATATTAAGACAGAAACAGTTTTAAGTTTATTTGAGGATGTTGAATATGATTTAAAAACAGTAAGATATCAAAAAAAAGTTAAACCAATATACTTTACGCAATTTCCTAAAGACCTAGATGAAATTAAAGATACAAAGCTTAAAAAAGAAACATTTATTAAAATTGTGTTACCGCTAGTAGTGGCTGAAAATGAAAAAATATTAGACGACAAAATCAAACTAAAAAGAATTACCTCAAAAAAAATGACTTCAGACAAAGAAAAATCTTGGTTAAGATTAAAACTTAGAGAATATAAAGTTAAAAACTCTGACATTACGGAACTAGATAAAAGAATGGACATTATTCCTGTTTCAATTGCTTTAGCACAGGCAGCAAAAGAGAGTGGCTGGGGCACGTCTAGGTTTGCGTTGGAAGGCAATGCTATTTTTGGTCAATGGACATGGACTGGACAAGGCATAGAACCTCTTAATAAGGGTAAACACGAAGGACACAAAATTTTAAGATTTCCAATATTGAGAGCTTCAGTAAAGGCATATAAAAATAATTTAAATACTCACAAAGGTTATTCTGAATTTAGAGAAAAAAGACATAAAATTAGAAAAAGAAATAAAAATATTAGAGGATTAGATTTAACAGATACTCTGGATAGATACGCTCAAACTGGAAAAGAATATACGGAGATTCTAGAACAAATAATAAAACAAAATGATTTGTCAGATTTTGAAACTGTACAATTAACGAATTCAGTTGTTAAAAAAAATATTCAGCTCTAATTTATTTATCTTTTACAACGAATTGAATACCAAGCCACCTATAAAATCCGTTTTTTTCTCTTAAAGAACAATTTATTCTACCTCTTTCTGTAATAAATTTTCCCTCTAAATTAATTTTGAGGTTGTTTTTATCGCTAAAAGTAATCTTTGAATTTCTCCATTTATCTTCCTCATTCGAAAAACAATTTATGTTTTTTAAATTTTTTATATTGTTATAAAATTGAATACTAACTTTTGGAGGATTATTATTTTCAGTAATATATTTTTCTTCAGGTTTTATTGATTTATAAGGAAATGGCAAAGTTTTAAGTATAGTTTTGAATCTTTCAGTTTCACCATATTTCTCATTAATAGGAAATCTAGGCATTTCATATAAATTTTTAGTATGATCCACCACACCGGAATGTTGACCAAAAGCGTATTTAAAGCCTAGATCAATAACAATATTTTTTAAATTTAAACTGTATTCTCCAAATGGATACGAAAAAAAATTCGAATTATTTCCTAGCTCTTTTTTAAAGATATTAATTGATTTTTTTAAATCGTTTTGAATTTTTTCATCTATGAAATCTACGAGATATTCATGTGTGTGGCTATGATTACCGATTTCAACAAAATTATACTTTTTTATTTCTCTAATATTTTCCCAGCTCATATAACCTTTTTTTCCAACCTCTCTGGTACTTATAAATAATATGAATGGAATTTCAAATTTCTTTAATATTGGCCAAGCATTATCATAAAATGACTGATAACCATCGTCTATTGTAATCAATACTTTTCTCTCTTTTTTGTTATTGTTTAATTCTTCTTCGAAATTAGATGGATTTACAAATTTAATGCCATTTTCTTTTATCATTTCGATATGCTCTTTAAATTTGTTAATTTTAATATTTGTAGAAGGGTATTTATTTTCTTCAAATCGATGGTACATTATTGTAATTATACCATAATCATCATTGTCTATTTCAGATGAGTGTAAGTTAAACTTTATAGGGAAATAAAATAATATAATGATTAGTAATTTTTTAATAATTAATTGCACAGGCAAAAATAATTCAATAGGTTTAAAATATGATAATAAATTCTTTAAAGAAGAATTACAAAACAATATTAACTCCAATAATCTTCTTGTTAGCAATATTATAAGCTTTACAAACAAACATAAAGTAAAATTAAGCAAAAATTACTCGATTATAGTTAATATGGGCCCAGGTAGTTATTCTTCCATTAGAATTTCTTTATCTGTGGCAAAAGGAATTCAAATAGTACATGGCTCGAAATTATATGGCTATAAAAGTGACCAGTTATCAGAATTTAGCCTTGAAAATATTGAAATTTTGATAAAAAATAACCAATTAGAAAATAAATTGGTAAATCCAATTTATCATTAAAGGATTAATAAACAATGAGCGTTATAGAGGAAAAGTGTAAACAAAAAGGCGTAAGACTTACAGAACAAAGGCGAGTAATCGCTAAAGTAATGTCGGAGTCAAAATTAACTTTTGGGTCAAAAGATCATCCTGATGTTGATGAGTTACACAAAAGAGTTAGTTTAATAGATAAAAAAATTAGCATTGCTACAGTTTACAGAACACTTAAACTATTTGAAGAGTCGGGTATTATTGAAAGACACGATTTTAAAGAAGGTAAATCAAGGTATGAACCATCTACCGATGAGCATCATGACCATCTAATAGATATAAATACTGGTGAAATTATAGAATTCGTCGATAAGGATATAGAAGAGTTACAACAAAAAATTGCAAAAAAACTTGGTTACAAACTTGTAGATCATAAACTGGAGCTTTACGGTTCCAAAAAAAAAAAATAATTTGAAAAAGAAGATTTTTATAAAAACTTTCGGTTGCCAAATGAATGAGTACGATAGTAATCGAATATTTGATATCACTAAAAAAATTAATTACGTTCCGACTACAAAAAAATCTGATGCAGATTGTTATATAATTAATACATGTCATATAAGAGAAAAAGCAACCGACAAAGTGTTTCATGATGTTGGTAGAGTTAAAAAGGAATATAAAAATAAAAAAAAACCAATACTAATTATTACTGGGTGTGTGGCTCAAGCAGAGGGAGATTTGATACTAAAGAAAGATCGCTACATTGATGCAGTCATAGGACCTCAATCGTATCAGTCCATAAACAAAGTTATAACAGATCTCGAAAACAAAAAAGATCAACATAATATTACCAATTTTGAGACAGTAAACAAATTTGATAAATTAAGAGTAATTGAAAATAGCAATTCAAAGATATCTTCATTTTTAACGATACAAGAAGGTTGTGATAAATTTTGTAAATTTTGCGTTGTTCCTTACACTAGAGGTCCAGAATATTCCAGAAATTTTGAAGAAATTTTGAAAGAGGCAGACAATTTAATAAATAACGGCTCTCGAGAAATTACACTACTCGGACAGAATGTAAATGCATATAATGATAATAATAGGCATCTATCCGACTTAATATATGCTTTGGAAAAAAAAAAAGATCTTCTTAGAATTCGTTATACCACGTCTCATCCAAAAGATATGACAAAAGATTTAATTAATACCTATGAAAGCAGTAAGAAGCTAATGCCTTTATTGCATCTCCCAGTACAGTCAGGTTCAGATAAAATACTAAAAAGCATGAACAGAAAGCATAGTATTAAAGACTATTTAGAGATTATACATAATCTTAAAGAAAAAAATCCAAAAATAAAATTTGCTAGTGACTTTATTATTGCTTATCCTGGTGAACAAGATGATGATTTTAATAAAACATGTGAATTAATGGAAAATGTGAAATTTATAAATTCATATTCCTATATTTTTAGCCCAAGGCCAGGGACACCAGCTAGCGAAATGAAAAATATTGATGAAAAATTAGCAAAAGAAAGACTTATAATGTTTCAAAAAATAGCAGAAAAAATCAAACTTAATTATAAAAAAGAACTTTTAAACAATACTGTCAAAGTTTTATTTGAAAATAAAATGATCAAACATAAAGATAAATACTTTGGAAGAGATGAATATCAGAATCCAGTTATTGTGCATTCGAAAAAAAATATCGTTGGCTGTGAAAAAAAAGTGTTCATAAAAAGATTTTCAAAACATACAATTTATGGTGAACTAGTGGATGCGGATAACATTCTTGCTGCTTGAATATGTCTAAAATAGAAAATCTTGATCAAAATTATAGTTTAAAAAAAATTGATAGAGAAACTATTAATATTAAAGTACATAGTAATGATGTTTTAATATCGGTAGTTGGAGAATTTAATAATAATTTGAATGAACTTGAAAAATTGACAAAAACCAAAATTTTTTTCAGGGGAAATTCGATTACGATTAAAGGAAATCATGAAGGCATAAGCAAGGCATCAGATGCAATCAAATTCCTTATAAATAAATATTTGAAAACAAACTTAATTGAAAAACAAGATTTGACATTATCAGTAAAAGAAAAAAATACTAATTTTAAATCTAACGTTCATAATCTTGATCAATTAATTAAAACTCCAAAAAAAACAGTTATAGCAAGATCAAAAAAACAATCCGAATATATTAATGCTTTAACAAACAACGACATAACAATGGCCCTTGGACCCGCTGGAACGGGGAAGAGCTTTTTGGCAGTATCAGTGGCAATGACAATGTTATTTGAAAAAAAAGTTGAAAAAGTTATATTATCTAGACCAGCTGTAGAGGCAGGTGAAAAATTAGGATTTCTACCAGGTGATATGAAAGAAAAAGTGGATCCTTATTTAAGACCGTTATATGACGCACTTTACGATCTCTTCGGATTTGAAAAAATAAATAAAAAAATCGATACAGGTGAAATAGAAATTGCTCCCCTAGCATTTATGAGAGGTAGAACTTTGAAAAATTCCTTCGCTATATTGGATGAGGCTCAGAATGCTACTTTAACGCAAATTAAAATGTTCTTAACCAGAATAGGTGAAAACTCAAAAATTGTAGTCAATGGCGATCCATCGCAAATTGATTTAATTAATAAATCTCAATCAGGGCTAATAAAAACAAAAAAAATTCTGAACAAGATCAAAGAAATTAAATTAATCGAATTTGACCATAAGGATGTGGTAAGACACCCATTAGTGACTAAAATTATACAAGCATTTAACAAAAATATTGATGATAAAGATTAATGTTATTGTTAAAGAAAAATCCTGGTTAAAATTTTTAAAAAATCCAGAAACCTATTTAAAAAGAAAACTTAAAAAGGTTCAAAATGATAAACTTTTTAAAAAAAAAAATTATATTTTTAATCTTAAGCTATCAGGTTCAAGAGAAATCAAATATTTAAATAAAAAATTTAGAAAAATAAATAAATCTACGGATATTCTGTCTTTTCCAAATCAGACTAAAAAAAATTTAAGTAAACTAATTAAATTAAATTCAGAGATACATCTAGGCGATATAATTATAAATCTAAAAAAAATAGACACTTCATCACAAATTCTATTTCGTTCAAATTTTGATGAACTTTGGATCCATGGACTAGTACATTTGTTTGGATATGACCACGTTAAAGATAACAGTTATAAAAGAATGCACCTAATAGAAAAAAAACTTCAAAAAAAAATAAATTAAATGATTAATATACTTTTTAGTAGTAGATTATTGTTAGTATTTATAACTCCTTTTTTTCTTGGTTGTTTAACGGTTTTTTCATTTCAGCCATTTAATTTTACGATAATTAATTTTTTTATCTTTCCGTCTCTTTTCTATATTTTATGCAATATTAATAAAAGATCAAAAAACAAGTATAGAAAAAAACCCCACCTAATAAATTTATTTTACGCTGGATACTTATTTGGAATTGGTTTCTTTTTAACAGGCACATATTGGATCTCTAATTCACTACAGTTTGATCAGTCTTTTAAAAACCTAATACCGCTAACAATAATTTTAATACCGCTAACCCTAGGTTTGTTTTACGGACTAGGCTTATTAGTTTGCGGCAAATATTTAAAATATAATTATAGTTCAGTCATTCTATTTTGCGCGACGGTATCAGCAATTGATTATTTAAGATCAAAAATACTTACAGGTTTTCCATGGAATATATGGGCTTATAGCTGGTCCTGGTTTATTGAAATAATACAAATATTAAATCCCATTGGGTTATTCGCATTTAACTTATTAACTATTACACTATTCTGTCTTCCAACTATTTTCTTCTTAAACAGGTCTCAATATAAAGGTTTTATATTAATTATATTTTCAATTAGTTTCTTTGGTAACTATTTGTATGGTAACTATTTATTAAATAATAATAAAATTGAAAGTGAAAAACATCTCAATCAAAAAGAGCTGGTTAATATTAAAATAATATCTCCAAATTTTAAACTAAAATACGATTTAACTGAAAAAGAAACTTATGACAGAATAAAAAAGCTAATTAGGTATAGCAATGTTGAAAAAGATAAAAAGACACTATTTATTTGGCCAGAGGGGGCATTGTCTGGAAAATATTTTTTCGAAATGGACAATTATAAAGATCTAATAAAAAAAAACTTTTCTAAAAACCATTTAATAACTTTTGGAATCAATACTCTCAATCAAAAAGGAGATAAATTTTTTAATAGTTTTGTTATAGTCGATTACAATTTGAATAAAAAATTTCAATATAACAAAATTAAATTAGTTCCATTTGGAGAATTTTTACCTTTTCAGACAAAACTAGAAAAAATTGGATTAAAAAAGGTCACTGAGGGATTCGGGTCTTTTAGTAAAGGAACTTCAGACAATTATTTTCCTTATTATAATTTAAATATTATACCATTAATTTGTTATGAAATAATATTTCCAGAACTTGTTCAAAAGATAAGTTCTAAAAAAAACATAATAATTAATATTTCAGAAGATGCCTGGTTTGGAGACTCAATAGGTCCTTATCAGCATTTTTCAAAATCGATTTTTAGGGCAGTTGAGAGCGACTCATTTGTCTTAAGATCAGCAAATAAAGGAATTAGCGCTATAATAAATAATAAAGGACAAGTTATAAAAAGCCTAAAACACAATGAAACCGGTAATATAGAGTATACTTTACCAATACTCGAAAAAAAAGGCGGAAATAAAAATGATTTGATATTTTTTGTCCTTTTATTTACATATGGTTTTATCTTTCTAAGATATAAAAAAAATGGCTGAAAAAAATTATTTATTTACTAGTGAGTCTGTATCAGAGGGTCATCCAGACAAAGTATGTGATAGAATTTCAGATATGGTAGTTGATTGTTATTTATCAAAAGATCCTTTCTCTAGAGTGGCTTGTGAAACTTTAACTACAACCAACAAAGTTGTTCTTGCAGGAGAAATAAGAGGTCCAAATATTAAAAAAGAGGAAATAATTGAGAAAGTGAGAAGCTGTATTAAAGATATAGGTTATGACCAAGAAGGTTTCTCTTGGAAAGATCAAACAAAAATAGAATCCTATCTTCATGAACAATCAACAGATATTGCTATGGGAGTAGACTCCAAAGACAACAAAGATGAGGGAGCCGGAGACCAAGGAATAATGTTTGGGTATGCTTGCAACGAGACTGATGACCTCATGCCAGCACCTATTTTTTACTCACATAAAATTTTAAGATTAATAGCGCAAGACAGAAAATCTGGAATTTTAAAGGGAATTGAACCTGACTCTAAAAGTCAAGTAACCATGGAATATCAAAATGGGAAACCAATTAAAGTAAAATCAATTGTTATTTCAACACAACACTCTAAAGATCTTAATCAAGAAAAGGTAAAAGAATTGATTTTACCCTACATAGACAAATCAATTCCTAAAGAACTATTAGCCGATCTTAAAAATTCAGAAATATACATCAATCCAACGGGACAGTTTATTATTGGTGGTCCCGACGGTGACACTGGTTTGACAGGTAGAAAAATAATTGTAGATACTTATGGAGGAGCCGCACCACATGGTGGAGGAGCATTTTCTGGAAAAGATCCTACAAAAGTTGACCGTTCCGCAGCATATGTATCAAGATATTTAGCTAAGAACGTAGTTGCTTCTGGCTTGACTGATAAATGCTTAATTCAATTATCTTACGCTATTGGCGTTTCTAAACCCCTTTCTGTATTTGTAAAACTAGGAGAAAAGAATGAAGACAAAACAGCAGAAGTTGAAAAGACTATAAAAAATAATTTCGATTTATCGCCTAGGGGAATTAGAGAATTATTAAGTTTAAATAAGCCAATTTATGAGATAACATCATCTTATGGGCACTTTGGAAGAAAACCATCAAATAATGGTCAATTTTCTTGGGAAAAAACTGACAAATTATCACTTTTTAAAAAGTTGTAATCTTGAAAAAACCTTAATTTTTCTTTAATAATAACTAAAATTTTGAAAAATACAGAATGGGCACATGCCCATTTTTTTTTAGGAGATATAAAATGTTAAATAGAGGTTTAGATAAACTCGAACTATTAAGAATTGTCGACGCAGTTGCAAACGAGAAATCAATCGATAAAGACATAGTAATAGGGTCAATGGAAAGCGCTATACAAAAGGCGGCTTTAACAAAATTTGGTCAGAATAATAATATACTTGTTAAAATTGATAGAGAAACTGGAAATATTAGTATACAAAAAGTTTTAGATGTAGTTGAGATAGTTGAGGATCCCAGTCGAGAAATTACACCCAAAGACGCCAATTCTAATAAAAAGAAAGAAACAGAAACTTTAAAGGTAGGCGATAAAATTTATGAGGATCTTCCACAGATTGATTTTGGAAGAATAGCTGCGCAAAGCGCTAAGCAAGTTATCAACTCAAAAGTTAGAGAAGCTGAAAAAAATAGACAATACGAAGACTTTATTGACAAGCAAAGTCTTATATTAAGTGGAATTATTAAGAGACTAGAATACGGAAATGTAATTGTTGATCTTGGTAAAGCCGAGGGAGTTATAAAAAAAGATGAACTTATACCAAGAGAGGTATTAAAAACTGGTGAGAGAGTTAAAGCATATTGTTACGAAGTAAAAAAAGAATTAAAAGGTCATCAAATATTTTTGTCAAGAGCCCATCCTCAATTTTTAGCTAAGCTTTTTTTTCAAGAGGTACCGGAAATTTATGAAGGAGTAATAGAAATTAAATCTGTTGCAAGGGATCCAGGCAGTAGAGCTAAAATATGTGTTTATTCTAAAGATACTTCAATAGATCCAGTCGGAGCTTGTGTTGGAATGAGAGGAAGCAGAGTACAGACTATTGTAAATGAACTTCATGGTGAAAAAATTGATATAATTAAATGGACTGAAGATTTACCAACTCTTATTTCTGAGTCTTTATCTCCAGCTGAAATTCAAAAAGTTTTAATTGATCAATCCAACAAAAAAATCGATGTTATTCTTAGCGAGGAAAACTTAAGTAAAGCTATTGGAAGAAGAGGTCAAAATGTAAGATTGGCATCTAAGCTTACGAATTTTGAGATCGACATTTTAACTGACAAAGAGGACTCAGAAAGGAGACAGGCAGAATTTAAAGAAAAGACTGAGGCTCTAATTAAAAATTTAGAAGTTGATGAGACTTTAGGACAATTATTAGTTTCTGAAGGTTTTCAAAGTATTGAGGAAATATCACAAGCTAGTGCTGAAGATATTTCAAAAATTGAGGCTATTGATGAAGATACAGCGAAAGAATTAATTTCAAGATCTAAAGAAAGCTTAGTTAAAGTAAAAGAGGAAATCGGAAAGAGACTGAAAGAGCTAGGTGTGGAAGATGCTTTAATTAATTTAAAAGGAATGACGCAAGGAATGCTAGTAATTTTAGGTCAAAAAAATATTAAGAAACTTACTGATTTTGCTGATTTATCAACCGATGAATTAGTAGGTGGATTTGATGAAATAAAAGGTAAAAAAGTGAGACTACAGGGTTACCTAGAGGAATTCTCTTTGACCAGAGAGGAGGCAGATCAATTAATAATGTCTGCTAGAGATATTGTATTTAAATAAATTATGAATAAAGAAAAAGAAAAGAAAAAAACATTAACTATTTCATCAAACTTTAAAAAAAAGATCGACTCGAGCTCTTTATCAAAGAAAGAAAGTAGAAAGACATATTCTATAGCCGGGGACAAGAAAAATGCTTTTAAACCAGCAAAAAATTTCAGAAAATTAAGCAACCCTGATCAGAGTTTTAAAAATGTGGGAAATAAGAGTAAAAAATTTACAAGAAAATTTGTTGAACAACAAGCTACGAAAGCACTAATCAAGAAAGATGATAGACCTACAGGAAAAAGCAAACTTAAGTTAAAAACGCCGATAGATAAAAGAGATTTTAAATTAACTGTTTCTAGAGCATTAAACGTTGAAGAAATTGAAATCAAACAACGAAGCCTAGCTGCAGTTAAAAGAGCAAGATTAAAAGAAAAAAAGAGTAATCCTGAAGCAGACGAAAAAAAAGAATATAAAAAAGTTATTAGAGAAGTAAAAATTCCTGAGCAAATTACAATTCAAGAGTTATCTAATAGAATGGCAGAAAAATCGAACGACATAATAAAATTTTTGCTTAATATGAAAGTGATTGCAACTATAAATCATACTATTGATAAAGATACAGCCGAATATATTGTTAAAGAATTTGGTCATAAAGCAATAATAGAAAATTCTCAACCTGAAGAAATTAATAAGAATAAATCAATGAGTGGAAAAATTGAAAAAAGACCACCAGTTGTAACTATTATGGGTCACGTTGATCATGGAAAAACATCGCTTTTAGATGCATTAAGACAAACTGATGTTGCATCTAACGAGTTTGGTGGGATTACTCAGCACATAGGTGCTTATCAGGTAAAAACACACAACAATCAGTTGATTACATTTATTGATACACCAGGACATGCAGCTTTTACTGAAATGAGAGCAAGAGGTTCCAAAATTACTGACATTGTAGTTTTAGTTGTAGCAGCTGATGACGGAATTAAACCACAAACTATTGAAGCGATTAATCATGCCAAAGCTGCAAAAGTTCCAATAATAGTTGCTATAAATAAATCTGATTTACCAAACAAGAATATTACAAAAATTAAAAATGATCTTATGAGGTATGAGCTGGTGGCAGAGGATTTAAGCGGTGATACATTGTTTGTTGAAGTTTCAGCTACAAAAAAAATTAATTTGGATAAATTAAAGGAAAGTATATTATTGCAATCTGAAATATTAGACCTCAAAGCATCCGTTTCTGATAATGCTACTGGGGTGGTTATAGAGTCAAAAATTGATAAAGGCAAAGGACCCGTGTCAACAATTTTAGTTTCAAACGGTACACTAAAAAAAGGGGATTACTTTGTATGTGGAAAAACTTGGGGAAAGATTAGAGCGATGATCAATCATGATGGTGTTTCTGTCAACGAAGCTTACCCATCTATGCCAGTCGAGATTCTTGGAATGAATGCTACCGCGTTTTCTGGAGCTGAATTCTTAGTCACAGAAAATGAGGACAAAGCTAAAGAAATATCAGAATTTAAAAATGAAAATTCTTCTAAGAAGAAAATTTTAATTAATGATAAATCGACAATTTTTGATAAAGGTGGGGAAAAAGATGAATTAAATGTCATAATTAAATCCGATGTTCATGGATCAAGCGAAGCTCTTAAAATGGCGATTGAAAAAATAGATCATCCAGAAGTCAAAACAAAAATTATTTTATCTGATATTGGCATGATAAATGAAACGGATATATCCTTAGCAAAGGCTTCTAATGCAGTATTAATTGGGTTTAATGTAAAGGCAAATAGAGAGGCCAAAAAAATTTCGGAGGAGCAAAAATTAGAAATAAAATATTTCAATATAATTTATGAGGCGATTGAATATATTGAAAAAAGATTATCTGGATTATTAGAACCCGACATTAAGGAAATTTCACTTGGTTCTGCTGAGGTACAAAAAATATTTAAAGTTTCTAAATTTGGACAGATTGCTGGATCAAAGGTTATAGAAGGTGAAATACAAAATAAATCTAAGGCAAGAATAGTTAGAGATGGTGCTGTCGTTTACGACGGTGAAATAATAAGCATATTCAGAGAAAAAAATGCAGTTAAAGAAGTTAAAAATGGTTTAGAATGTGGAATAAGTTTAAGAGATTTTATAGATTTTAAAGAAAAAGATATTATAGAGTCTTATCAAATTCAGAAGATTGAAAGAACTATATGATCAACAGTAGTTTATCAAATAAAGGATATTCACAAAGACAGTTAAGGGTTGGAGAGCTTGTAAAGCAAAGTATAGGAGAGATTTTTATTAAAAATGAGACGAAGATATCTTCATTTAATTCACAAATTATAACAGTAACCGAAGTTAGAATGACCCCGGACTTGAAAACTGCAAGAGTTTATGTGATACCACTAGGTGGAATAGATATGAAAGAAATAGTTGGTGTATTGACTGATAACGCGCATCTTGTTAGAAAAGCATTATCAAAAAAGCTAAGTTTAAAGTTTCTTCCAAAACTCAACTTTATTGAAGACAAATCTTTTGAATATGCAGAAAAGATTGAGAAGATAATTAAAGAAAATAAAAAAAATGAAACAGAAAAAAAAAGATATAATTAAGTCATTAGCTATAAACAAAAATGATGTCGGTTCAGCTGAAATACAAATAGGTTTATTGAGTAATAAAATTGAAAAACTAGCAATTCATTTTAAAAAATATAAAAAAGATAAACATTCAACTATGGGTTTATCTAAGTCAGTAAATAAAAGAAAAAAATTACTAAGTTATCTTAAAAGAAGAAAACCTGACTCATATGAAAAAATTATAAAACAATTAAGTTTGAGAAAATAATGTTTAAAATTCACAAAGAAGAAATAGATTTTGGTGGAAAAAAATTGGTTCTTGAGACTGGCAAAGTTGCTAGACAAGCTGATGGAGCAATAATAGCTAAGTTAGGGGAAACAGTTGTCATAGCCACAGCTGTGGGAGCAAAAAAACTCAATGATGGCCAAGATTATTTTCCTTTGTCAGTAAACTACCAAGAAAAATATTATGCTGCAGGTAAAATACCTGGAGGATATTTTAAAAGAGAAGCCAGACCAACAGAGGCCGAAACTTTAATTTCTAGATTAATAGATAGACCTATAAGGCCATTGTTTCCCTCAAGTTTTATGAATGAGGTACAGCTATTACCAACAGTTTTATCTTATGACGGGGAAAACCAGCCAGACATACTTTCGATCATAGCCTCTTCCGCAGCACTTTCAATATCAGGACTTCCTTTTAAAGGACCGATAGCTGCCAGCAGAGTAGGTTATAAAGATGGAAAATATTTATTAAATCCTTCTCTAGAAGAATTAAAAACTTCAGAACTAGATTTGGTTGTAGCTGGAACTAAAGATGCTGTATTAATGGTAGAATCTGAAACTTCAGGATTATCAGAAAAAATAATGTTGGATGCTGTTAAATTTGGACATGAAAACTTTATACCAGTAATAAATTTAATCGAAAAATTAGAAAAAAAAGCTAGCAAACCTAAATGGGAAATTGAGGAAATTGATAACAGTGAATTAAAGAAAAAAATAACTAAAGAATTTGAAAGTGATTTAAGAAAAGCTTTTAAAGAAGTTGATAAGAAAAAAAGATCTACAGCTATTTCAGAAATTGATTCTAAGTGTAAAGAATTGTTCAAGGAAGATGAAAGTGTTACAGAGAATCAAGCTATGTCTCAATTAAAATCTCTCGAAAAAGATATTGTAAGAACAGCAATTTTAAAAGATAAAAAAAGAATTGATGGTAGAGGTCTTGCGGATGTACGTAAAATTGAGTGTGAGGTAGGTGTTCTACCAAGAACACATGGTTCTGCTTTATTTACAAGAGGAGAAACTCAAGCATTAGTAGTAACAACGTTAGGCATGTCTGACGATGAACAAAGACTTGAAAGTTTAGAAGGTATGCAACGATCAAGCTTTATGTTGCACTATAATTTTCCACCTTTTTCTGTTGGTGAATGTGGGAGAATAGGCACAGGTAGAAGAGAAATAGGTCATGGAAAATTAGCTTGGAGAGCTATAAACTCTTCATTACCTTTAAAAGAAAATTTTCCTTATACTTTAAGAGTAGTTTCTGAGATAACAGAGTCTAACGGGTCTTCCTCAATGGCAACAGTATGTGGAACTTCTTTATCGCTGATGGATGCTGGTGTGCCAATAAAAGAACCAGTTGCAGGAATAGCCATGGGTTTAATTAAAGAAGGCGACAAATTTTCAGTTTTATCAGATATTTTAGGAGACGAAGACCATTTAGGTGACATGGATTTTAAAGTGGCCGGTACAAAAGATGGAATTACTTCTTTACAAATGGATATAAAGATTACAGGAATTACCTTTGAAATAATGGAGCAAGCTTTAAATCAAGCTAAAGCTGGAAGAGAACATATTTTAGGTGAAATGAACAAAGCAATTAAAACATCGAGAAAAGAATTTTCTAAACACACACCGAAGATGGAAACAATTAAAGTTGATAAAAAAGATATAGCCACAGTAATTGGAAAAGGCGGAGCAACTATTAGAGAGATAGTAGAAAAATCTGGAGCTAAAGTTGACGTAAAGGATACGGGAGAAGTAACCGTAGCGGCGCCTGATGAGAAATCAAGAAACTCTGCTATTGAAATTATTAAAAGTTTAATAGCCAAACCTGAAGTGGGTAAAATTTATAAAGGTAAAGTAGTAAAGATTATGGAATTTGGTGCATTTGTAAATTTTCTTGGAAAACAAGATGGTTTAGTTCATATTTCTGAACTTGCTGGAAAAAGAGTAGCCAAAGTAACAGACGTTGTAAAAGAGGGAGACGAGGTATCTGTTAAAGTTCTTGGTTTTGATAGAGGAAAAGTAAAACTTTCAATTAAACAGGCTGTTGCCTAAGTCAGTTAAATTTTGTATTCAAAATTTTGAGTTTCTTGATTTACTTGAAGTTCTATAGCTCCATTTCTTAAATGAAAATTTCTTGCCATATCAGTTAAAGGAGAAAGTGTAACAAGTCTATTGAGGTGATTAGTTTTTTTAATTTTTTTGAATACTTCTTTTACAATAAGTTTACCACCACCTTTTTTTTTCGACCAGACAGTATAAGCTATAGCTATTTTACCAACCTTTTGATCTCTTCTTATACTTTGTAAGTGAGCATCTTTTGTCATTAAGTCTAATTCTTTAACCGATTTTGGAATTTCATTTGTAAAACCAAAACACATTACTGCACAAATTTCATTTTTAAATTTTACTCCATAGATTTTACGACCATGACTAGTCCTAAAATCATTATTAAGCTCTGGTCTAATTGGATCTTCGTCTGGATTACAAGACTTAAGCTCAACTAGCTCAGCTCCTTTTACCCAGTCAAAGAAGTTTTCAAATGTTTCTCTAACCTTGTTATTAAAATTTTTCATTTTAAGTCCTTATTTCTAATCTATCTGAGTTTTTTTTGTTTTTCTATTTGTGCAATTTAGTAATGTGATTTTCGCAAGTTAAGTTATATTTTTTGGATCTGGCATTCCCACTTTATTGTATCCAGCGTCAACATAATGTATTTCTCCAGTTACTCCACTAGCTAAATTACTTAACAAATAAAGCGCTGAATTACCAACATCATGAATATCAACGTTTCTTTTTAGAAAAGAATGATCCTCATTCCATTTATATAAAAATTTTGCATCTCCTATTGCAGATGCTGCTAAAGTTTTTATTGGTCCAGCACTAATAGCATTCACTCTGATCTTTTTCTGCCCAAGATCTCTTGCTAAATATTTTACGCTAGCCTCTAAAGCAGATTTGCAAACTCCCATAACGTTATAATTTGGAATTGCTTTAGTAGATTCATACGTAAGGGTTAACATACTCCCTCCTGTTTTCATTATTTTAGAAGCTTCTTTGGATACTTCTGTAAAGGAAAAACATGAGATAAGCATACTTTTAAGAAAATTTTCTCTCGAAGTATTTAAATACTCACCAGATAATTCTGATTTATCCGAGAAGGCAACTGCATGAACGACAAAATCAATTTCACCCCATTTAGATTTTATATCTTCAAAAAGTTTTTTAACATCATCTTTTTTTTCAACATCACAACTAAAAGTAGTTTTAGAATTAAGTTTTTCAGCTAGAGGAATAACTCTTTTTTTCAGCGCATCTCCTAAATATGTAAAAGCTAGTTCAGCTCCAGCCTCTGCAAGTTTTTGGGAAATACCCCATGCAATTGATCTCTCATTGGCAACTCCCATGATCAATCCTTTTTTACCTTTCATCAAACTCATAATTATACTTTCTCAAAAATTAAAGCCGCATTTGTACCACCAAATCCAAAACTGTTAGACATTACTGTATTAAGTGAAACTCCTTTTTCGGTTTTTGTTATTATAGGAAATTTTTTAGCTTCTTCATCCATTTCCGTGATATTCGCAGAACCAGCTATAAAATTATTTTTCATCATTATTAAACAATAAATAGCTTCATGCACAGAAGCAGCTCCTAATGGGTGTCCAGATAAAGATTTTGTAGAACTTATTTTTGGAATATTTTCCCCAAAAGTTTTTTGAACAGCATTTAATTCAGTTATATCTCCTACAGGAGTAGATGTTCCATGGGTATTAATATAATCAATTTTATTTTTAGAAGTGGCCAAAGCCATTTGCATACACCTGATAGCACCTTCTCCAGATGGCGCCACCATGTCGTACCCATCGGATGTTGCTCCATATCCTGTTAATTCAGCATAAATTTTTGCTCCTCTCGCTTTTGCGCATTCATATTCTTCAAGCACTAACACTCCAGCCCCACCAGCAATCACAAATCCGTCTCTTGTTTTATCATAAGCTCTTGAGGCAGTTTCAGGTTTATCATTGTATTTTGAAGATAACGCTGTCATTGCGTCAAACATTGCGGTCATTGCCCAATGAACTTCCTCACTTCCACCCGCAAAAATAATATCTTGCTTTCCCATTTGAATTAATTCCATTGCATTC
>MDSV01250138.1_pt1 | contig 28765 bp, 30 predicted proteins | sample 810851 | NCBI WGS metagenome assembly MDSV01 (sample SAMN05326640, study PRJNA326480) | marine metagenome | isolation source: seawater | place: Atlantic Ocean: North East | collected 2012 | reverse complement strand
GCAGGAACAGTATCAAAGTTTCCTTGACCGGGAACTAGACCACCTTTGTTGAATCCTCTCGGTCCTCCACCCATAGCAAACTTGCCAATAGAGGGTAAAACCATTTGCCCAAGTTTAAGAGAGGCTAAAGTTGTGAGCATAGGAAGAAGGGGCTCTAGAGATTCAGCTATTCTAATAAATGCTTCCGCTAATGAGAGTGCGCCAGCAGCTAGAGACTTGAATGTTTTACTGTCTATGAATGTACGAACAAGAGCGTCAAATTTTTCTTTGAGTTTTGTTACTTGATTTCCTAGACCCTGCTGTGCTTTAGCAGCGTCTGCAGCATTTTCTCCAGCTGCCGCATTTGCAATAGCTAACGCTTCTGCTGTTGTCCCATACTGCTTGAGTAAAGGAATAACCTTACCAATCTGCCTAAATCCACCAAGCTGTTCTACGATCTCATTGAATCTATAGTCTCTTGGATCTAGCCCAGCCAGTCCAGCCTGTAATCTTCTGATCGCCTCAAGAGGTCCGACAAATTTACCAGTGGAGTCCTGCAGCACAATACCTAATTCTTTAAGCTGCTCGATGGTTTCAGTACGCTGAATACGAGTAAAGATAGTTCTAAAACCAGTAGCGATAGTATCTGCACTTTCACGAGTCGTGGCACGAACAGATGTGAACAGCGCTAATAGCTCATTGAGACTACCACCCGCAGCCTCGAATACACCCCCAGTTTTACGTATCACAGTAATAAGGTCGGCAGATTCAACGGCGAAGTTTTTAGACACGGCATTGATAGCGTTTAAAGACTGCTCTAAGAACTTAACATCTCCACCCGCTCTTTGAGCCTCATTTCTAAACTGCCTCAGTAAAGCTATCGCACCTTCAGTACTGTCCTGAATACTATCAAACGTAGCTGCTAGATCTGTTTGGGCTAGAAGCACTAAAGACTTTCTAACTTTATCTGCAGAAAAACCAGCCTGTAGTAAAGTTCTAGATGCGCCCAATATCTCTTGAGATGACACACCCATACTTGTGGCAATCTTCGTTACTTCTTTATTTAATCCTTGAAGACTCTTTAAGCTCTTACCAGTAACCTGAGAAATCTTAATCATCTCAGTTTCAAACTCAATAGCTTTTCGTGTAGCTTCACCTATAGATCTAGCTATAGCTAAGAATGTACCAGTGGCAACCGTAATAGCTGCAAATCTTCTAGCTGCAGCTCCCAACGTTTTGACTAGGCTCCCAGCTGCAGTGTCTGCCGATTTCATCGAAGTGCTTGCAGACTGAGCGCTTTTGCTTAGATTCTGCATTTGTTTATTGGCTTGAGCCATACCAGTTGTTTGAACATTAGCCTGTATAGTTGTATTGCCACTAGCCAGTTGACTCCTAACTTGATTCAATACTTGATTGACATTAGTAGGAGCTTGAAGCTGTAATTGTGCTGTTAATACAAACTTGTCTGCCATTGTTCTCTTTCTGGTTTATATATTAAATAAGGGGCAGCAGATTACGCAAATGTACCGCTACCCCTTTTTTTATAGACTGTCCGAAATAGTATACACAAAATTACACTGTTTCTTCAGACTTTTTTGGTCTTCCTCGCTTTTTAGGAGCGGGAGTTTCTTCCTCAGATTCTGCAGTTTCTTCCGAGGTTTCTTCTGCAGTTTCTTCTTCTGTGACAGGAACATCAACAGGTTTGCCTTTATCATCCAAAAATGGTTGAAAAGCTACCTTTGGTTTTCCGTTCTCGTCAACTTCTTCCCCTTTTCTGTTAACATACATAGCATTTTCATCGTCGTCATATTTGATGAATCTACCTTCTTTGTCAATCAGTCTTTCAACCCCATCCTCATCAATATCAATTAAATGACCATCAGAGTTAGTAAGTTGAAGATCTTCGTTAGCGAAACCATAATTTACTAAAAACTGATTTTCTTTTAGATTTTTATCATAATCAGGGTCTAAATCATAAAGCATATTAGCAAGTTCAGAAGCCGCTTGAACCGCCCAAGGCTCAGCTGCGCTCTCCTCGTAAGAATCAATATCTGCAAAGACTCGATTTCTTCCATCTTCTTTCAAAATACATTGAGCAAGAAGTGAAGTAAACCTAGCATTATCTGCCTGTCCTTCTGCTGTATTTGAATCAAGTGCAGTTCTTTCTGCAATCAAAAGTCTAAACTCGCCTCTAGCCTGCTTTAGGTCAAAGGCTGTGTTCTTTGCTTCTACAAGAGGAATACCACCAGAGTCCAAGACTCCTTCTAGCTGCTGAATTTTTTCAACCAAACGGTCGTATTCAGCCTGCTTCTTTTCGTCCCAGATACCTTGTTCCTTCATGTAGTCTACCAATTTTTTCTTAAGTAGGGCTCCAGACTCAAGCGCTGATCTAAAGGTCTTATTATACTCAACCTGAGAGTCTCTATACTCAACAGATGTGGGCTTTTTAACATATACCTTTACTTCATTTCCATCTTCGTCTTGACCTTCCACTAGTCTAATATCACTCATTAGTTTCTCCTTCTTCTATATTAGTTCTTTCTTTAACTGGCATTGTGACTGTATGTCTTTTCCAGCTAATATCATAATTAGATATTTCAGCCTGTAGGTTTCTTATTTGAGTATTTCCTCGGTCTAATATTTCAGACCTAGCATCTTCAAAAATAGCCTTTAACTGTTCCTGTTCTTGGGTTAGTTCTCCTTCGGAGCCAATCCCCCATAAAAACCCAAATCCCTTTTCTAGGCTATCCAAAGCGCCTATCATAGTTGTTTGAATTTTTTTCTTTGCGATTTGGTATAACCTATCGCGTGAAATCTCCTTGTATTTCTCATCTCGCTTTTTCTTTAAGCTCAGAGAAGTTTTAAGAAGATTTTGGTAATCATCCATATTACACCTTCTTTCTATTATTTTCCTCTTACATGTTGCACAAAATTTTGGCGTCTTAAGTTAGCATTTTCAAGCTGGATATCTGCAAAATCTCCTTGCTTAATATGCTCACCTTCAGCTGCGTCAATTTGCTGCTCCCTATTTCTAATTATCCCTCTGGCATGGGGGTTATTTATATCATATACATTTGTTGCTTCATTATCATCCTGCGCCATAACAAAAATCTCACCGGAGTTTGCTATTTTCTGATTCTTTATTAAACCCTGTACTTCTGATTTCTTTTTCTCTTTTTCTCGTTTTCTTTTTTGGAATATGAACCACCCATCCAAGCAATCATCATCCTCTATTACTTTTTCGGTTGGCGAATCTGGATGCTCATATACATTGTCATACATTTTAGAATAAGTGCACAAAGTAAGTTGATCTTTTGTGTATTCACACGAAGGGCGACCAAAGAGTGATGTGTCTTTGCCTGAAGACCACATGCTTCTCCATGAGCTGCTCCTAGCTATTTTCCTATACATAGCCGCTGCTATTGACTGTGTTCCATAATACCCTGCCATATCCATTATGGACATGTGCTCCCAGTCATATCTCGTTCCATCAGGATAATAACATGTCTGTTCAAGAAGCCAGTTTACTCTAGATAGTTCTGCTGCCCACTCGCATGTCACAGAATCGTAAACGGTTTTTTTGGACATAGCTCTGCCCCACATCTTTTCTAGATGTCTGATCTCTCTTTTTATTCTGAATAGATCTCGCTCTTTTGTAAAGTTTTGATAAGCTTCGAGCTTCTTATCTTCTACTTTCTTTTCGTATTCTTTTGCCTCTTTATCATCTAGAGGTGTCCAAAGATCTTGTTCTACTAATATCTGTAGAACTTCTGGCTTTATATAGTTGCCGCTTTTGTACGCTAAGTCGTATGCGTCATCATAGATCTCGTATGACTCATACATTAACTCTTTCGTTGGTTCTTGTATATATAGAACAAGGCCGTCACGCTTAAAGCGCAAGCGACCCTGTATAATTCTATATAAACTTTTATCTATTTGAATGTCGTTCATTCATACCTTCCTAAAATCCCTAAAACGCTTGCCAATCCGATTTCCAAATATAATATATATTAAGATTGACTAACGCGCAAAACTACTAACTATAGTAGCCGTTACTATCTTTACCACCATGTACCTTCAAGTCATTGAAAGTAGAATAGGAATAAGTAATAGTAGCGTTTCCACCACCAGTGTCACCACCGGAGTAAGAAACTGAGGACAGTTTGTTTTGAGTACCTAAATCCAAAACAGTACCCGCACTGTCTTTGATAATAATGTTATGGTTAGAAAGGTTTGGATGTGATCCAGACACGTTAACCAAGTCACCACTAGTTGCAGTTACTTCAAATTCTGATGTAACTTCAAATGGGTAAGTTGCGTATCTAAAGTAAGGTCCAAATCTACCTAACTCAAGAATATTATCACGACCGAAGTCAGCGCTTACACTGATACTAGCAATATGTCTCGAAGTAGCCGATGATGATTGGGTAATAACTTCCGATGGAAGTGTTGAACCTGCGACATCAACATTAGTTCTTCTCACGAGACCAGAAGCGGGTGTATCAGTACCGCTAAGTCCTGTGTCTGGGTCTCCAAATGAGGTAGTAGGATCTGTTACAGTGTCTCCTCTACCTGACCAGAATTTATCATTACCGACAAGGGTAACAGACTCTGTAGCGTTACCATCCACTGGGAATGTATAACTGACAGAGCTAACATACATACCTGAGCACATGCAAACTTGAACCGGAGTTGCGTCAGCAACTGCAGATACCGAGTCAGCATAAACCGCAAGATAAACGTCACATCTGTTATTACCCGCAGATACGAGGTTAGTAGAAGCAACTGCTCCAGCAGCTGATGGGTAGATTAATGGCTCGCCATCAATAACCTTTTCTAACGTAACTTCAACGTCTGCAATCTCTTCGGAGTTTTGATAGATCTGGATTTGACCCATTTCGTAAGCTTGGTCAAGGGTAAAGTTTGTTGTAATACCAACAGACTGTATCCCCTTCATAAACTTAACATTTGCGCTCGTTCCGGCAGTTGGGGGAAACCCCATCTTACAGATAGCGACCGCTTGGCAAGCATAGAAAATTCTATTATTAGCCATATTAATCTCCTTTTAGTTATATACGTATATAAAACTATCTTTTACCTCTGGCTTGGTATTTTTATATACACAAAAATTTGTGAAAAGGGCTTATATTGCCTTAACTTCTGTGGAACATCTGACGGTTCCTATGTAGAGTTCTGGAGAAAGTTGGGTAATAGCATCCGCTCTGGTACTATTGATAAAACATCTCCTATAGCGGTGATTGTCTACTAGCTGCGGATAGAGACCGCTAGGTAAAGCGTTTTCATTTATTTCACCCCTGTAATTAAACGGGTAGACTCCTGAGATAGCCACATCATTTGTATCGAATAGCCATATAGTTCTATCATTTTGAAATCCTATTTGATCTATTAGATTGCTGCACTCCCAATGATTTTCAGCAATGACATAGAATAATACGTCAGAGTTTACATTTTGACCACCCCCTAATTGGAAGCCGTCAAAAGACTTTGATGATACAACATCCACAGCAACCGCTGGAAGCTGTACTCTTGTCTGACCTAGCTGCGCCCAGTTTCCAGAACCAAACTGAGTAAAGGTGGAATCGTCCACTCTAAAAGACCTCTGCTGTATTTGCCTAAACCAAGGTACTCCTTCTGCAGGAATTACATTAACTCTTTTATGTGCGTATTCTAGTTGTACTGTGCTAGTAGTAGATATAGCTGTATCAAATACAACTCTACCCTCTGGGTAATTTATATGATATGGAGCTTGAACATTTCCCGTTGCTCTAAAAGTGTTTTCGACAAAAACGCCTGAAATCCTAATAGGCTGTTCGGCGTTGGCTACTCCAGTTTCCCAAACCCAATTACTCCTGTAGCCCTCCCAAACCTGACCATCATTATAGTTGGGATCTTGAACAGGTCTTAACTTATGCTTATTGCCACCATATAAACCAGATTCAGGAATATCTATATTGTAAAAATCTCCCTTATCTACGAGTCCCCAATCATAGAAGGTTATGAAATTTTCTAATAGTATATTTGAAAGGGTTGCATCTTGTGAGTTAGCAAAACCTCTTAAAGATTTATATGCTTCTGGCATGTCACTAACCTCTTAAAATGTTCATGATTAAAGTTTTAATCGGGCCCTCTTGGGCTGCGATTGCTCTAGTTATAAAGTTGTCAGCTTCGTTTCCAGAGTAATTAGGATTTACTTGGAAAGGTCTGACAGATGGACCCTTGCTAGTAGGAACCATTCTCGCCCCTCCGGTTCTACCATATGGACCATACTGCACACCAAAGTTTACTATAATAATAGAATCACCTAGAGTCAGCAGCCAGTCTAGCCAAGGCAGTAGGTCCCCGTCTTCAGTCTCTGTTATCCCAGCAGATGACGTTCTAAGGGCAGTGTAGTCTGTAGGTTGTAATGTTATAGTTAAGCCTCCAGATAAGCTTTTGCCTCGGAGTCTAACTCTGGAATAATTAAATTGTAATGAGTTGGCTATCATATCTGCTATAGCGGAGGCTGGGTCATCAGCTATACCAAAGTCAAGCTTCAAGATACCAGAAGAAACAGACTTCATTTCCGGACAAGAGATAATAGCATCCCTAATCATTCTTCTCAGGGGAGGAAATAGTTTTTTATAGGCAGAAGAAAAGTGAGCATCTGCCATACCTGCTAACTTCTTAAGCAGGATAGCTTCAATCTGAGCATTGCTCTCTATTATTTTTAGCCCGAATCTCTTAGCCATTATGTGTTCCTTGTCCAGAATGTAACTGCATATTTTTCAGGGTTTTGCTTAAACCCTTGTGGATAAGCGTCTCCAGCTCTGGTAAATCTCATGGTGTGATAATTACTTATATTACCATAAGTTTTAGGTATCAAATACTTAGCCTTGTCCATCTTGGGAAGGTCTGTCATTTTAGAGATGATTTGAATCGCGCCTTCTGGAAGATTAATAGCAGCTCCAATATCTTTCCATTGTTTAGGCTCCCAATATATTCTAACGTTCAGATCCTCTTCGGTTTCAATAGCTTTATAGCCCTTGCCATCACATTGAGGGCAGGGCATACCTCTACCAAACGGATATGGACCACCGGGCCTGTAAACACTGACAGATCTGGTACGAGTGCCCATTGTGTCCAAGTAACAGTTAGGACACTGCTCTTTTTTCTCTGGGTAAACTAATGTAACAACTCGTTCAAATAGTGTAACAGCTTCATTGTAAACATTGAATACCCCTGTTGGTATTACAATGGCCATTATACAATCCTATAAGTAATGTGTCCAGCTATATTTCCAGCGGAATTAGTAATCTGTAGTGCTTCTCCTACAGCGGTAATCATCAGTCCATCATCCTCGCCATTAGCTGATGCTCCCCCATTTGCAGCACACGCCATAGCTCCAGAAATAGCGGTTGTATTGGATTTGAATGTTACGCTAGATGCCGCATCCACAACAAACACATAACTCAAAACCTCAATTTGTCTTCCCGGTATAGCCGCACGAAGAGACTGTGTTGCAGCTCCCGCAGTAATATCAGCGTATTCGGTAATCCCGTATCTCATCTCATCTGCTGGAAGTGCCGTTCTGTTGATGGCTGTGCTCATTACCCCTTGATCGAAAACTCCGGGACCAATAGTGAAAACAACTCCTCCTCTTTCGTTGAAGCCGCTTCCGCTTTTTATTTTTGCTGTAGTCATTTAATCTCTCCTTTATTAATTAATCGAACATAGTCCCTGAGCGACTACGTCCGTATTGGAACTGTCTATTAACAATAGCGCTACCCGGACTGTAAGGACCAAGGATCGCCTGACCGTGAAGGCTATTGGTAGCTTTGTATACCTGCATAAGCTCTTCGTATTTTTTACATAGATCATTGTATAGAGTGTTAAGTGTAGTAGCAACACCTCTTAGGTCGATAGCTGAGGGGCCATCTCTTAAAGAGAGAGAATTGGCAGCCTCAGTTTTTACTTCACTTCCTAAAATTATGCAAGATGCCTGATAAGCTGTAAGGACAGTAAAGTCCGTATCCTTATTATCTATTGGATCTGGGCTTATCTCTTTCGTTGCGATGTCTACAGTGTATGTATAATTAAAATCTGCCTCGTCATTCACCTTATAGGCGGCGACAGATATTATCTGTTCTAATCTAGCATCTGTGTATTTGGATGAATCAAGATCTCCAATTAAGGTTCTAACGAATAGAACTAAATCTGTTGTCCAAGCCATGACGCTCTCCTTTATTATTAACTAAGGTTCTTGTGAACCTCAAAGGTATGTATATCACTGCTGTATTCGGTTGTGGAGAAAACAACTTTACCCTGTATTCTCCAAGTTCCAGCAGAACCCAAATCTCCTGAAACCGTACTGTACTTAGCTTTTCCGTCAGTTCCACCGCTAACAAGAGCGCCAGACTTTGTAAGGGTCAGATCGTCAGGCCCCTGCAGATAAAATATTATCGAGTTAGCGGAGCTGATGTCAACAACAGATCCGTCGTCTTTGAAGGTTAGTTGGAAAGTTGTTCCAATGTCTCCTACGCGTATCTCATTAGCTGCCATGATTACCTCTCAAATTCTCTAAATCTTTCTATACTAATATCTTTTTCACTAGTCCTAACTATAGAAATATCTCTAGCAAAACCAGTATTCACCAAAATATCTCTTAATGAGGATCTAGTAATATTACTATCAAACTCTGCATCTGTATTGATATACACAATAAAATCCTCCGTTTCTAGTATTTCTACTACAGTTCTTGTTCCCGGAGGACTAACATCGCTAAAAGGAAATGCCCCTATAGATGAAAACCCAAACATGACAACCTCCTAAAAGTCAACAAACAATAAAAACGCCGGACTGGTAGCCACGCCACCACCTGATGCGGCATCAGGAGCTTGAAACTCAGCCCATGAAACCTTAAGAACATAGCCACCCCCCTGACTATCGTTTGCAGTAAATCTCAATCTTAAATTTGTATAGTCAGATATATTACCAGCCTCACTAGTCGTAAGACTTATAGTAGAGGTGGCAAAACTTCCCCCAATACTACTATTGGTTACTGACTTTCTAACCGTGCTCCCTTCGAGTAATTCTACTTTAAGCGAATAGGCATTCATTCCACTATTTTCAGTGGCTCTATATTTTATTTTGTGATCAGCATTTCCGTCAGGCTCATTTATGTCACCTAGACCAATAATACAAACGATGTCACTACCGCTACCATAACCTTCGTCTTCGGCGTATATATAGTCACTATCACTAGCAGATGACTCATCTATGCTTGCGTATAGATTAGTATTACTATCAGACTGATTCAACCAGTCTCCATCTGATATATCTGCATCAGGTCTTGCGTACTGTGTCATTATTATGCCTTAATATCTTGTCCTAGAATAAATCCATCAAAAGTGTCTGCTGCGACACATAAAAATCCATACACGTCTATTCCACCACTCGTGGTGAGAGTTGGTTCAGTTCCTCCGGGGAAGTACACAACATCACCATCGCCACTGGCTGAAAACGCTACAGTATGACTTGCGCCGTTGGTAACTCTTACTACAATTCTTTGCCCTACTGATGCGTTTGTAAAGTTCCAGCCTGTAATATTCCCGCCGGTAGTTATGGTAAAATGATTTGTGGTGTCACAGTCTAGAACTACAATGCCGCTAGTACCACTCGCAGCAGTTGGTGCAGCAGGCTTGATTGCTTTAGAAAAAGTAACATCTCCCTCAGCAGCAATAGTAATAGCGTCAGTGTCGCTCGTGTGACCAATCGTAGTACCGTTGATAATAATACTGTCAACAGTTAATGTCGTAAGAGTCCCGAGTGAAGTAATGTTTGATTGAGCCGCGCCTGTCACTGTAGCTGCTGTACCTGAAGCATTACCCGTCACATTGCCGGTTAACGGTCCAGCAAAAGCGTCGGCTGTTACCGTTCCATCAAAATAAGCATCTTTAAATTCATTGTCCGATTTTCCTAGATCAATAATGTTGTTAGAGCCGGGATATAAAGCGCCATCTTCAAGTATTAGTTGCTTTTCATTTCCTGCATAAAAGTTAATCTTATCAGCATCTTCAAAATCAATCTTGGTCTGGTCGTCCTCACCAATCTTTATGTCTGTAGCAAGAAGTGAGGTTATTCCTGTTACGGCTCCGGCAAGTACAACAGCTGTACCCTCTACTGTAATTTGGCCCGCTGATGCTCTTGCTATAGTTGTGTCACTTGCGTGTCCTAACTCTATACTACCCACCTCCAGAGCTCCATCTATATCTCCATCACCAGAAATATCCAAAGATGTACCTTCTATTTCTCCAGCAACAGTGAGTACACCATTACCTAAAGTGAGTAGGTCTACATCATTAGCCCCTCCTATAGTTCCTGCGCTCTTGATAACTATATCGTCGGCAACAGTCAACAACCCAGCAGAACTCAGCGTCATATCGCCATTGCTCGCTCCGGGAGTAGCAGATTCGCTAGCCCCTGTCACAAAGACTAATTCTGTAGCATTGTTATCGGCAGCAAAAGTCCCCTCTGATCTAGCAAACACAGAAGCTGAAATCAATATAGAATCAGTGCCGCTAGATTCATTCGGTGCAGCAAAACAAATTTGCCCCAGAATATCATTATCAATGATAGCTGTGTCCGATATGTTCTGTAAGGTTATTGAATGAGCCATATAATAAAGTTCCTTATATTATATAATATACCAAGTGTCAGCAGCGCCGACAATAACAGTAACACTCTCATGCTGATGGTAAAGAACAACGGTAGTTCCTCCATCAATCGTATCGTCTCCCGCTCTAGTTACTTCCACGGCTCCAGCGCCACTGTCTAGTTTTTTGATAGTGTACTTAGCTCCAACATTGCCTGCAGCAGCTACAGGTAGGGTAGCGACTCTATTCGATCCGCCAGTAGTAACTCCAGTGAAACCTTTGCTTACAGTAACGCCGTCATTGGTTATGATTTCTACTGAGTCAATAAAGACATCACCTTTAACTGAGCTATTAAATGTTGCGGCTCCAGCTGCGCTCATATCTAATGTTAGAGCGGTGATTGCAGAACTATCATCAACACCTTGGAAGATCATATCTTTGTCACCGACTAAAGACTTGATAGTAAGGTTGTCACTGTCCATACTTACGTGACCAACATTAGTACTACCATCTTTGAATATGACTTCATCACCACCAGCGTCAAGAACAATGTCTCCGGCGGAATCTAAGGTTATAGTAGTACCATCTGCTTCAAAAGTACCGTCAGCTGTAATAGTGATATTAGCAGCTGCAGCATCGTCATCAGTGGTGACAATAGAAAATGCTCCATGCTGAGCAACCGTCATAACTACCTTATCGCCGGTATCTTGATCGTCATGAATAGTAAACGTAGTCCCATCAACATCAAAATCAAAGATTGTGATAGTCCCATCATCCATCGTGACATTACCGCCATCAGCACTAAGAGCTATATCTCCACTTGAGTCGATAGTAAGAGCTCCAGCAATAATAGTATCTAAACTAGAGATAGTTAAATCGCCACTAGAATATGTGACATCTGAGAGATCATTAAGAGCGCTAGCTCCGCCACTACTAGTAGATGCCCAAGTTGGATTAGCCCCAGTACCCTGTGTCTTTAGGAAATGTCCATCAGTACCAGCACCAAGCCTAACAAACTTACTGCCATCATGATAAAGGATATCACCTTGAGCTCCAGAGGGAACATCAAAACCGACAGAAAAACTAACCTCTCCTCCAGAGGATATTGACATAGCATCTGTATCACTGGCAGAACCTATATTGCCTCCGTCAGCAACTATGAAGCTAGAACCTTTAACCTGACCCGAAGCACCATAGATAATAGCCTTACTATTTACAACAGTATTTGCCGCTGAGCCATCCAGTAAATTAAGTTCTGCTGGAGTAGAGCTGATTGCAGTAGTGCTAGCGGCAGCTAATACTGGAAGGTAGTATGTGCCTGCTGCCATGGCTGGTAGATTAATCGTAGCATCTGCGGTAGGATCGACAATGGCTAGTGTTGTCTCATGTGCATCTGCAGTAGAGCCTTCAAACACAAATGCATTGGTAACATCTATCTGCGTTTGGTTGACAGATGTTGTCGTTCCATTAACAGTGAAATCTCCAGTAACAGTTAGGTTATCATTAATTGTAACTTCTGAAGTCGTATGTCCTATGGATATTGCTATTCCGCTAGTTTCAGTAGCTAGTTTTAAAACACCAGTAGCGTTTGTAATATAAGAATCAGTACCGTCGTGATATAGTTGCATATCACCACCAATACCGAACTTTAACACGTCGCTATCTTGAAACTCGAAATCTCCATTGTTGTCTAATAATACAAACTGTCCTGAGCTTGACGTGGTCTCCCCTTTAGTGAGACCAAATGCAAAGGGTGAATATGACATTTTATGTCTCCTTAATTATATAATAAACCAATTACTGTTGTCTGAAACTAATGTTACTGATTCATTTGAATATTTAAGCGATATAGATGTTTCACCATCTATAGTCTCGCTCCCCGTTCTAATTATGTTAACTCTATATGCAGTAGAATCTGTCTTCTTTATCACTACTCTTCTGCCCCCATTTCCAGTAGCTGCGTAAAGTGTGACTGTCATAATGCCGCTGCTAGCATTACAAAAAACTATTTCATCATCCGTATCAAGGCTCTTGTCACTCCCGGCATTTGTGAAGGGACTTTTTCTATGAGAAAGATTTCCCAGTGTATCTATATAAACTGCCTTACCTGCTGGGTAAGTTGCATATACACTATGGGAAAGTCCAGATAGAGATATCTTACTGCCGCTACTACTGCTTGACAAAACGGTATCTCTAGACAGTGTATCTGGAGAACCATCAGTAACAGTACCAACTCCAACTTCCCAAGCAGCGCCATTACCATCTTCTATGGCATAATAAGTCACATTACCATCACCTATAGAACTAACAAAAGACTGAAAGCCAGTAGCAGCTCCGTCTAGACTGATAGTACCAGTGCCGGTGGTAGTAGTGGTCTCTTTTACTCTATCTTTAAGTTGAAAAGCCATATAATCTCCCGAGATTAGATGTAATCCTATTCCATATACCTGTATATACACAAAAAAACCGCCTCGCTTGCACGAGACGGTCCTTTTTTATGGTATTGAGATAACCTATTAGAATGAGCCAGCGAGAACTCTTCTGTTATCAAGAACACCAAAACCAATTTCAGCCCAACCGTAGTACCCCTGACGTTGGTGTCTGTGAAGAGCTTCGTCTTCATAAACTTCAACTTCTTTCTTAACAGGCATTACGAAGCTGTCATTGCTACCTTGGTCGAGACCAATTACGAGCTCTACATCGCTAGTCTGTAGAGAACCACCTAAGTCACTAGTGAAGTAGGATTGGTACTCTTGACCATCACCGAACTCAAACAAGTCGTGAAGGTTAACACCAAAGATACGCACCAATGGAGCAGCATCATCGCCTGCAACGTAAATTTCACGACGTGAAACTTCGTCAAGCTGATCAACACCCCAGTTACGGATATCTTCGATTGCTTCTGGTGAACAGTAAAGATCGGACAAGCGGCCCGGAGCAGTAACACTGTTACCACCACCGTTTCGGCGCATCACGGTCTTCATTAATGATACTAGACGTTTGGTGAACTGACCAGCAGCTGCGTCTGCATCATAAACCAAGATATTTCTATCAACAGCAGCAGCAAGCAAAGTGTGCCAGCCGTCATCATTGATTTTCTTAACAAATGAGGACTCAAGAACCTGCATCGCACGAGCGACAACACCCCAGTTAGCTTCACGAGCATATTTCAACAAGAAGTCGATTGAGCTTGTGATGCCATAAGTGTTGACCATTACGTAGTCGCCTTCGACGCTACGTTCTGGAATACGACCGTGTCCGGGATTAGTGTAAGCGATGTGCTCACTTTCTGTTCCGGGAGCTAAGAGGTCAAGAGGAAACTCAGGTGTGCTACCCGGCTCAAGAGGCATAGCTTCATAAATTGAAGTTACAACATCCCCGAATAAGACACCCTTACGAAGTGGCAATTCCAAAGCTTTAGCGATTTCACGCTGAGCTTCAATAGCCACTGCTTTATCTGAACTACCGGACTGCTTAAGCAACGCGATAAATTCATCTGAAGGACGATTTTTCATATTCATTACATATTCTCCTTAAAGAGGGCTTTATACGTTAGTATTTGGAAGGTCGATATATACCTTAGCATAACCGTCTTCGTCGATTGTAGAAAGGAATCTTCCTACAACACGAGTTGAACCGTCAGCGTCAGTATCGTCGTTAGACAAGTCAGCGATGGAAAGATTTCCACTGTGAGCCACATAAGCTGGGGCACCAGCAGTAGGAGTAGTTCCCTCGATGTTATTAGTAACAACATAACCCTTACGGAGAAGTGTTACCTTACCACCCTTCTGTACTTCGTCCTTATGTTGGTTAATATGTTGACGTGTTAGGTCAATGTTAACCATGTCATTTACCAGTAGTCCAACAGGGATTTTACCGGACGGGAGTGCAGCATAAGTAACCAAAGCACCGCCTTGATCCATAGCCGCACCAGAACCAACAGTGTTGATCGAAGCAACACCACCTCTAGTAGCTACTTCATTCATGAAAAAGCTAATGTCAGTCTGTTCTTCATTTCTATCTGATTTAAGAGCCATTATATATTCTCCTCTCTTAATTTATTTAATCATTAAGTTTAGCGGTTGACTGTAAGAAAGAACCAAACCATTCGCTAGCTGTAGAACGAAGATCTTCAGATTCTTCACTCTCATCAATAGCTTCAGCCATGGCAACGTCGGCAACTTCTTCAGCTTCTTCTAGGATTTCTTCGGAAGCTTCTGCTTCGTCAATTTCCTCTTCGGATGCTTCAGATGCTATCTTTTTTTCGCCCTTCATTTTAAGCTCGCCCTTCTTTTTAGGGTCAGCCTTTGCTTCTTTCTTATCTTCTTCTTCTTCTTCTTTTTCGCCATATTTTTTGCCCATTTTGGCAACAACGAAATCGAAGGTTTCATCATCGAGGCTCTCAAACTTAGCGATAGCATCGTTAAGTTCTTCATCCTCAAGACCAGCTTCAGTAAGAGCCAAAGTTCTTTTTTCCAAAGCTGCAGCCTTTTTGATTTCTTCAATCTGGGCGACTGCTTCTTCTTTAGCTACTTCAACAGCAGCAAGAGCTTCTTCAAGTTCTTTTACTTTAGCGGAAGTCTCGTTAAATTGTGTTTCAAGAGAAGCAATTGCTTCATCTTTATTAGAGATAGTGGCTTCAAAAGATTCGAGCTGTAGTTTCATAGCCTCAGCTTTCTTTTCCTCCATCTCCTGTTTCATAGTTTCATTAGTTGCGCGAGCTTCAGATAGTTCAACCTTCAGTTCGTCAACTTGTTTCTGTAAAACATCAGACATTTCATTCTCCTTTTGTGATGAAATTGTGACTAATTTACTTTCAGTTTCAGTAAGATTACTCTCATTCCTTAAAATTACGCTTCGAGGATTAGCAGGTTTTGAAACCAAGCCCTTGCCAGAGAAAGATATATTTCTTAATAAACGACCTACTGTGTACTCCTCATACTTTCCAGTTCCCCCATAAGCTCGAAGATGTTTCGTCAAAAATGCCGAAGCCTCTTCTCTTCTTACAACTTTGGTTTCGCCTTGAGAATTTTGCAGGGCATAATCAAAATTGGGGAACATACATTCCATGCTTACAAACCACTTGTCTCCTTCTTCTATTTCCTGAACGATTTTAGCCATACGACCTCTTAAGTCTGGATCACTCCACGAGGTGTATAACACAGCATTTGTTATTATATTAAAGTCTGATGGCGATCCCGCTTCGATCCAGTCAGCTTGAGAATCAAGACGATCACCTTCAAAGTCAACTATATAGTTGCCAGTAATATGTCCAATGATATCTTTTTCATTGTGCATAAAGTTAAATTGTTTGTCTTCTGGGGTAGAACGAGCCTGCCACATTTCTTGTGAGTCAAAAACATCATCATTTTTATTCCAGCCGCTACTGACTAAAACAGATGACAAATAGTAAAGATCTATTTGATCGTTGTTTTGTGCTGCGCTTTCAAATAAGCTGTCTGCTTTTGCTTTCGCTTCGTCTCCGCCTAAGTCCGAAATACTTATAGTGTCTGTAAAGTTTAAGATCTCGGAACAATAAGCAATGGTGGAATTAGAAGCAATCGCTTCTTCAAGACCATCTTTTATTTCTTGTTCATATATTTTTATAGACATACGTTTTTATTCCATTCTAGAATATCGGCTACAATGGATAATACACAAAAAAATAATTTTATATAGTTTTTTGCTAAAAAGTTAGGATAAAGTGGCGAACGTAGACGCATAGATATATCTAACTTCATCAATGGTTGGCTTTCTATTTTGCAAGTTAGTAAAGTTATCTTTCAAGTCTTTAGCATAAGATGTAAATGCCTCTGAGGGTTTTGTATTAGCATCTACAATAGATTTTACTATCTCCGGAGTTATTTCCATAAAGGGCTTTGTTCCGGTAAGTATGCACAGTTTTAGATACTCTACCTGATCAAATTCAGATTTAGTAAGACTGCGAGCGCTTTTCTTATCAAAGTGATCTAAAGCCATTGGTGTAACTAGATCAGCGATTGTTTTCTGTGCCTCGTATGCCCATAAAGTCTTACTATTTAAGTCTATAGATGCTTCTCCACTTTTGGGGAGTACTCTTTTCTGCTTTCGTTTTTGTTCATCTCTAGCATTCTTCGGGCGTCCTCCTTGAGGATTTTCTGAAATAGGCTTAAAGTTTTCATCTTGCTGTTGCTCCGGAGCCGGCCTTTCTTCAACCTGCACTTCTTCCTCTACGGGAGGTAGTCCAATTTTTTCTAGATATGCTTCATTATCAAGAACATCTTTTGTCATTGCTATTTTTGCCACATCTTCTTTATGTTGAGGGTTGTGGAAAGGACCAGCTTTCTTTGGAGCGCTTGTATCATTATTTCTTTCTCTACCTTCTCTTCTCACTCTTATTCTTTCAATGCTCGGAAGTTCACGGAATCTTTCTAATAGAGTTTCATGAGATATAATATCTCTATCAGCTAGCTGGATAAGTAATTGCTTTTCTGCCGCTTCATCTGAAAGTATAATAGAGTCAAAGTGAATTTGTGCTGGAAATCTAAAACCCATAGCCTTTTGTACAAGCTCTATTTCTTGCTTCCAAAATTCAGTCAAGATTTCTCTACCATACTCTAATCTCTCTATAAGTGTTTTGAGACTAACATAGTTATTACTATACCCACCAGCGCCTGATGCACCAGTAAGAGTTGGTGGAATACCCAGACCCGCGTATATACTGGTAAGTACGGGTTGATATTTTTGATCGCCTAAAAACTTAAATACTTGAGAGTTGCTTTCTTTAAAGTCAATTTCAGGACCCCAAACAAGATCCATAGTACCGCCACCGACATTACTAGCAAGAATGTCTCTAAGCTTATTAATGGCTGCCTTAGTGGGAATGATTTTATTGTCAAGATCTCCAAGTCTCCAGAGTCTAACATTTGATATAGCTCCGTCAAGGGCTGCCAAGTCAGCTAACTTCATCTTTTCCAGCATGATAATATCATCTAGAATAGCGTAGATCATAGGGTTGGACCAGAAGTTCCAGTCGTCTTTTTTGTAATGGTATATACTAACCCTATCCATATCTAGAACAATATCTCTTTCACCTTTATTCAAACCGTTTAAGACTCCGGTTGGAAGTGAGACATTGTTTCCAAGTCTACCCTTGTAGGTGCTAAGAGAATTCATTGTGTTCTTAGAAACTCTTAATACGTAGTCGTACTTGCCTGTAAAAGACGCATCGTCTTTGTTCTTAACGAAAACCGTCAGCGGGTTCAAAAAGTCGTATTTCCAAGGTACTTCTTTTTTAGAGAACATTAGCTCATCAATCTTAACGTCTGGGGCTGCGCTGCTTCTTTTTAGCTCCTGCTCTTTTTTTGAACTAATCTTTGCTGTTCGTCTTTTAACTACTACATTTCCGCATCTGTACAAATAGTTTAGAAATCTTTCTGACCTTTCGACGCCGTTGACTTGATCAAACCACTTTCTATAAAATCTTTCTATAGACTTGTTCGGATGTACGAGTGTAAGGCCCTGCCCAGCAAAGTCTCCCATTAAGTCAATCACATTACGCACTATACCAACCTTCTCGTAGGCCTGCATACACATCTTCATTATGCGTTTTTGTCTTTTGGGGAGAGCTTCTCCCGGACGGAAGGCGTCGTAATCAGATCTGTAGAAACTTGGCCTTACAGACCGAGAAGACTCTATATCTATAAAAGTTCGGTAATCATAAGCGTAAGATTTTTGTATACCGTCATAGGCACTTACATTATCTGAAGACTGGCTGTAAGCTTGTTCTCTTTCGCCATCATCTCCCCATGTTAAGTATAAGTCATCGCTCATTATGATTGCCTTTCAGTCAATAGTATTGGTAATAGGATTGTAATATACAATACACAGAATTAATAAACATCACCCATATTTTCTGTAAACCAAGCTGGCCCTTTATACATGGGTCCGTCATCTTCCTCCTTTATTATATACGATCTTTCAGCAAAACCCCCATAATGATCATATGTTTTGACTGTTTTATGCGCAGCTAATTCTCGTGCAGACATATTGGCCATTATCAATGATGAGTAACGGTCTTTTCTCATTCTGCTTTTCTTACCTGCGGCTACCTTTGTTTCAGGGGTATCCCACCTTTCTCTACCAGTGCTAGTCTGTGTCATTATAATCATAGATAATTCATTTTTCAGCTCTTCTATTTCCATAACACAGTCTTCTAAAGTGTCGTAGATTCTGCCAGTCATATTATCTTCTTCTGCAGACAAACCGAGACTGACAGCATCAAAAGCTGGAAATAATACCAGTTTGTCTTCAAAGTCTTTTCCCAATCCATGATTAGCCTCAGCTAGCCAGTCTGACTTAGCGAACTGACACATCTTTAGGATATGCAATCCGGGCTCGTCATCTGTATCTTTTGGCTTGTCATAGTCTATAACTGGCCATATAGCTACTTCGCCCTCTCTCACTTTATCTTTGTCATGAAGCGCTTCCATGACGGCTATACCTCCACCCTGAGCATCTAGAGCGATTTCTGAGCATGGGAATACTCTCATGAGGTTTCTAATTTTTCTAGCACAATACGAATAGAAATCGTCTTCATCCGCTATGCTTGTCTTAAGCTGCTCCCTGTGTTGTTTTCTATTTGTTGTCCAGCAGTGCACAATCTTTCTATGGACTCCATCAATCTCCAATACTACTATACTGAAGTTGTCAACCTCAGAAGCTGGGTCAACTCCAAATACATATGTTTTATCGGGATCTCCCTTGAGCTTGGCTTCAAAGAAGATTTCCTCTTCTCCAAATTTTATAGGGTCTTGCTCAGACACAACACACCCTTCTATGAGAGACCTCTTAAAGAACCCCTGACTATCTGTTGTAAAGCATGCTCCGTATTCCATTTGAAATATTCCAGAATGTACTGTAGCTCTCGCTCTACTTACCTGACCCTCATCCATAAAGCCCTCTGGTAAAGTAGTCACTGGCATTCTTATTACCGAATAATCTCGCCAATTGAAATCTTTAGGCACGTTGTCTCCAAAGACTTCTTTTAATTTGAAATCGTCTCCTCGACTATCTACAATAGACTTATATCTCTTCCAATACTGCGAGAAGTGATTGAAGTCATAATATGCTGTTCCGGAAAGGATAATTTGGTTTGACTTATCGTCGAACACATCTGTCCTTGGCTGGTCATCGCCAAGTTTAACACCTAACTCTTTAGCTCTCTTCTTCTTTGCCTTCATCTTTACTTTTTCTATTGGAGAAGAAGCTACTGCAGCAAAACCAGCAACGACGTTTTCAAATATGTCACGAGGTATAGAAGCAAATTCATCAGCAATAATATCATTGGCTCGCTGACCACGAATCTTACTTCCGTCGCCAAGAGGTAGGCATGTTATTGTACTATCTCCGATATGCATAACACATCTATCAACATCTCTTCTAGGTCCACTGTTAGAGCCGCACAGATCTCTCAAGACAGGTGCATTCTTCCAAATAGTGTCCATATACTCAAAAAGAACTTTGGACTGTCTAAAGGCCGCACCGACTACGATAATCTTTCTTCTTGGCATAAAGAGTGCCCTGAGCAACGGATACACAGAAAGTATAAAAGATTTACCCATACCACGACTACCAATTAACATTGGGAACTTCTTATTCCACATCTCTTGCAGTATCAAAGATTGAAAAGGAGATATTTCGATATTCAGAACATACTTACAGACGAAGGAGAAATACTCGGGCCTCATCATGAGCCAAGCTATTCTCTCTATCATTTTATCTTTATCCTGATCGTAGAATAGAAAGTCCATAGGATTAAATAGCTCATCCTCATTAACATTAATTCCTAACCAAGCATCCTGTAAGATCTTTTCTATATTTTCTTTTTTCATTAGAGTCTCTTAACAATATTGTCTATAGATGTATTTTGACCTTTACCAAACACGACATCGGCAAATCCATATTCAACCGCTTGGCGTCCGTCAAGAATCCAGTCCTCTTTGACATTTAACCTGCGCTTTAGGATCGCCTTTATTTCTACTGGTTTTTTACCTTTGAACTTTACACCCTTCTTGCATGCGTTAACATATATGTCGTACATCAGTTCCTTTGAGCGTTTAAGGGCCTCAGCGTTCGATATAAACTGTTTCGTTGTTCCACTGGTCTCGCAAGACCCTTCATGGATTAACCACTCTGTGTTAGGGTGTGTGACCCTTAGACCTTTACCTATGACTGCTTGTGGGATAATACTTCCCATAGAGGACGCAGAACCATAGCAAACAAATAGAAACTTACACTTGCTTGCTTTTATCGCGTCGTAGATTGCAAAGCCTGCATTTTGATCTCCACCGATATTATATTGATGAACGATAATAGGATTGCTATTTAAAGACTCTAACATGGTTAGGTTCTTAATAAACTCTATAGCCTGTTTTGATCCTATCCCATCTTCACCAGACTCAAGAAATATCTCTCTAGTCTGAGAAAGTATTCCATAGTCATGCCAGTTGGATAGGGCTGAATATATATGTGATCTATTAGTTCGGTTCATGGAACATCTCATTCAACCTCTTGAAGATACTATTAACTGTCAAAAAAGCACTTTGTTTATTATCACAAAAAAGGATATTAATTCCGTACCAAATTTGATACTCCATCAGCGCTTTCAAGAGATACTTTCCAGTTATCTTACGTTTACTCACCTGAGCCTTGACGTATTCTGGCTTCCTTTGCCACATTTCATCTGAAAATATAGAGTTAGGATAATTTATTAGATCTGTCATTGAAAACTCACATACTATATACCTAAAAGGAAACTCCTGAATCCTTTTCATCTCTGCATCAAAAGCTTTCTTCTTTCTGCCAAGATTATTGGCTATTTCTTCTATTGAGAACTTTCTTTCTATACATACCATGTCTTCAAAGCCTTTTAAAGTATAGTCACCAGTTTTTAAAGTACCAGATTCCATTCCTGCACACTTGTCGTACTCTTTGAAGTACCAACCTTTCTGCTCTCTGGTATCTTGTATAACTGTATATGATGGTATGTTCTTCTTAGCCATTTATCAATCCTAGTAAATAAGACTCATAATGTGTTTCTTTACCCGTAACTTGTTTGTGACAGTCATAACATAGAGTTATGCCGTTTCCAACATCAAACCTTAAAGACGAGGCGCTAGCCCACTTTCTGATATGATGAACGTACATCTTTCTCTTTTTTCCGCTAGTCTTACACATCTTACAGGAAAACTTATCTCTTTTTAAGACTTCAGTCCTGAATCTTTTGTAGACCGGATCGTCGTAATTCCTCATCTATATCTGCCTCCACCATGACTTTTGCTAACTCTTCAAACTTTATTCTTGGCTCCCATCCGAGTTCTCTTCTTGCTTTGGACGGGTTACCAAGTAGGTAATCAACTTCAGCGGGTCTAAAGAACTCAGGGTCAATGTACACGTACTGGTTCCAATTACCAAGACCAGCGTGCTCAAAAGCGTGTTCCAAAAATTCCTCAACACTGTGTGTCTCTCCAGTAGCGATGACATAATCGTCTGGTTCATCTTGTTGCAGCATGAGCCACATTCCTCGGACGTAATCTTTTGCATGACCCCAATCCCTCCTTGCTTTTAGATTCCCAAGTCTTAACTTAGGAAATATCGGTGTTTTAATCATATCTAAATACATTCTCTCTCTAGGCATGTAGATATCCTCTTCGCTAGTTCCAAATCTGCACAACGACGGCGGTAGTGGGCTGTTTTGTTTTTCCCAAGCCAAGAACCTTCCGATCCATTTGGTGATCTTACGAGTTACAAAATTTTCTCCCCTTCTCTCACTCTCGTGATTAAAAAGAATACCATTAGAGGCATGCAGTCCATAACTATCTCTGTAATTCCTCACTAGGTGATGAGCTGCAAGTTTAGCAATGGCATAGGGTGACTGTGGAATAAATGCTGTGTCTTCATCTTGATATTTTAGATAATTAATACCCGCATCTGTCTTAACAAGACTATCTCCTACAGTATCCTCTGAGACTGGCACAGAAGTAAAATTCTTTCCAAACATTTCGCTCGAAGATGCTTGGTAAAATTTAATGTCATGACTCCTTGATGAAACTCGTATAGCTTCTAAGATATTAAGACATCCCCCACCAGTTACGTCCCAAGTCAAAGTAGGCTGTTTAAAAGATGTTCCTACATGAGATTGGGCGGCAAGATTATATACTTCATCTGGCTCGTGTTTATTTATGATATCAGAAACACAGAATCCATCAGTAATGTCTCCTTCTACTAAAGTAAAGTCAAAACCTCTATACTCTTTGATATGTTCTAACCTCTCTGTGGTGTCCACACTACTTCGTCTGGCTACCCCAACGACGCTATATCCCTTCTCTAAGAGCAAGTCAGCTAAGTAACTTCCATCTTGTCCAGTAACTCCAAAAATAACTGCTTTTTTCATTTAATTTTCCTCTACTACATTGTCTGATAAAAAAGGTTTATCAACTACACCATCTTCGTATGTCATGTATTCCGAAAGGCGCTCTTTCTCGGCTTCGGTTGCCAATCTCATTTTTTCCATTTCAATCCCTATGTTGTTCCTAAAAGTAGGATCTGATGCGATCTTCTTAACCAACGATGCGAACGTTAGTTTAGAGTTTTCGATAGCCTTCACTCGTTGCTCACGAGTACCCTTTAGGTCCTTAAGCATTGTCGCTTTTCTTGCTTGAAGATCTTTATAATCCTTAGATAGTGTCTCTTGGCCCGCGCTGATAACAGCGACTTGCCTCTCTAATGACAAGAGATAGTCTCTATCTTGATGTTCGTGATCCTGCTCCTTCTCCACTTGAATCTTTAGTTCCATCTCGTGTATTTGATCTATGTTTTCTCTTTGACGATTCAGGATTCTGTTCATTAGTAGTTCCAGTTTGATGGTATCTACGATTTGGATTTCTTCAGTATGAAACACATCGTCCCTGAATTGAGCCCACATCTTTTTAAAGTGAAATTGAAACATCTCTAATTCCTCTTCGGAAAACTGTTTTTCAAGTTCTCTCCAATAGGGTTTAGAACGTAGTTCCTGATTAGCCGCAACCTCTTTCTTTTGATTAGCTGAGAAGCCAACGTTTTTTTCAATCCAATTGACTATGGACGAAACATGCCTATCTAATTGTTCTGCAATTGCTTCAGGAGAAAGAGCCTCGCAATTCTGCTCGATAAAGTTTATGTCGTCTACAGAGAGCCTACCACGCTTCATTCGTTATCTATTATCTCCTGTATGGTTTGTTCTATTTCATAAACTCTGTTCTTATTAAGGGAAACGCCCGAACATAACCGTAAGTAATCTGCTCTAAGGTGCGCAGGCAACCTTTTATCTACTAAAGCTTTCATTTCCGAATTCGATATCTCATTCAGTACTTCGTAGCCAGCATCCCTAGAAACGTTAAAACTTTCTATACTAGCGGGCTCAAGCAAATTTTTCTTTCTTTTCTGTATCTTCTGGGCGCTCCCCTCATCCTGTCTAAAATAATTATCTCTCTTGAAATTCTTAAGCCTATTAGCTACATGTACAAACAAGAAGTTCTCAAGCGGTTTCTTTTCATCATAGCGATTCATAGCTTCCATTGCGATTATAAAAGCCTCCTGTTGAATGTCCTCTAGTTCGTAGAAGGCGAATGTAAACTTATGCGCTAATCTAGACGCGACCTTATTTATAGTAGACACTACCTCTTCTTCAGACATATTGCTAGGTACTCTCACTAACACTCCTTTGTTAAAATTAATAGTGCTTAGACCTGTTGTCTACACCACCCCCCGCCATTGTTAACTCTTTTTTTGACGCGCAAAAATACATCTTCTCATCTGCAGGGCCAACCCACTCAGCTCCGTATGGACCTAATACAAAGTAGTCATGAGGACTATTCCAAACATCACGGATTCTCGGATTCCCAACATCTTGTCTGGTTTCAGGCTCTAGATATATAGCATCGCCTTTTTTAACATCAGAGTGTCCACCAAAACCATCATAAGGGGAATATATTTGCATGTTGATTTTGCTCTCACTAGGCTTGCTTCCATTTCTAAGAGCAAATTTTTCATCAAATTCATCCCATGTACCAGAACATGAAGATATTGAAAGTAGAACTAATTGGTCTCGTGTACTTGCGTCTGTAGCCTCAGTAACTTGTGTATTAAGGCTTGAAGCCGGTTGACCAGAACTTGCCGTAAACCATTCATCTTTAATATTCTTTGAAACAAGATGCCATTTTCCGAGGGAAAGTGACTTATATCGCGCAGAAAACGGTAGCATCTGAGCAAGATCTTCTCCGTCCCATTTTGCGGGATCATCGCGCATTTGCGGTAATGGAGATGGTGCGGTTTCATGAGCAGGTCTTATGGCTGGCTTACCGGAAACCTTAATAGTGTCACTAGTCGCTCCGTCTGAAAGGTAACCCCTCAAATTAAATGCGTCGGCTTCTACCATAAACAAAAATTTTGATACCTTGAACCATGGTATTTTGGGATTTTGCACAGTTCCGCCGGGATTTATATAATCTAACTGCGCGCCATAAAACAGATTTCCCCAAGCGCACCCACCAACGTTTTGACCATCTCCGCCGCCCTTTTCGCTCCAAAACCACCACCCTGTGAAGTCGGTCATATCAGCACCATCTTCATTTCTTATAGTTGCTTTTGCAGGCTCACGCACTCTTTCGTAGTCCCAAGGTATATGCCATCGACCGGGCCCGTCTAGGTACTTGAAGAATACCCAGTTATCTTGTTTTGTCTTAAATTGTTCTCGACGGTTTACTCTTCCGAGCCTTGAAGTTCCATTGTCAAAGACCTTAACTTCCTTACCCCAGTAATACTGATTGATATCACTAATGCCACCAACCCAATGATTCTCACTAGGACTGCGCCACTCATCCCAGAGAATCTCATTATCTGAGCTCTTCCGACCTTGCAGTTGTGATAAATACTCCGGCTCTGCTACAGGAAGGATACCAGTCCAGTGTACATACATGCCTGTTTTTACGTCTCGCGACTGAAAAGCCTCTCCTTCTTCTAAATTTTTATAATTGTGTTCGGCCTCTGGATCATGATAAAGGTGTCCAAGGTAGGAAACATTTACAGAACCACTGCGTACCCAGTCAGTATCCCAACGCACAGTGTTGCTTTCATGGCGATTTGGCCACTTGTTTTTAAAGTAAGTTTCTAGCTCGCTCTTAACAGCGCCAGTAAGCATTGGCCACATCATGTCTTGATTAGTGTCAACTTCTTTGTTTGAAAGGCCTCCTTGGTTTGTCTTTAATACAGAGCGACCTCCTACCTTGTAGGGATCATACCAAGAGAGCATTTGAAGTACAGCGTATCTAATACTGTCTTCATTGTACATCCCCCACTCTATGCCTGATTCAGAACCGCTTGGTTGCTCTCTACTCCATGTGGCATACCCTAAGTCGTTAACAAATGATCTCTTCCTTACAATATCTGTTGCCTTACCCCAGTCGATTAATTCGACTCGGTCGTTAACATCGACGATACCCTTCCATCTATCACTAAGTGTGGTAATTGATGCTTTCTTTAGTTTTGACCAATCATAATCAGTCTTATGCTTCCCGTCAGACGTTCCTCCGGAGCTACCCCCGCTTTCACCAGCTGACCATCCCTTAGAATCTTCGGAGCCCCCATCAGGAGATCTGGCATCGCCCTCTCCACCCGGAGTGTCTTGTGCAGCATCTCCTTTACCGTCTGTTCCGCCACCCCCAGTACCCGCACCATCTCCGTCGCTACCAGCAGATCCCCTACTAGACCTAGAAGGGGCGCTGGAAGTGTTTGAGCCAAGAAATGTGCTAGGAGCATTATAACGACCTCCAAATTGGGAGCCGCCACTCATAGTGTTATCATCAGCCATTCTTATTTAGGTCCTCTATGTCTGATTGGTGCTTGCTCTGGAGCTGCCTCAGCTTTTGCCTCTTCTTCTTCTGCTACAATCTCTTCGACTACAGGCTCTTCTACTGTAAGCTCTTCGATAACAGCTTCAGCTTCTTCAATCGTGGGATCTTCAGCTTGCAAATCTTCTGCAATTGTCTTTTCTAACTTCCCGCTAGCCTTTGCGACGAACGATGCGTCGATACTTGTTGGTTTTTTCTTATCACTTGACATAAAATCACTCCGTTTGATAAAAAGATATGTTATAGTAATTTACTATTACCTATAATAATAATAGACTTTTTCAAAAACTTATACACAAAAAAGGAGGCTTTTTGTAAAATAGATGACAAATGAAACTCAAGAAACACGACCTTTCGATTACGCCGCTTCAATCATGCACGGCATCCGATCTAGTGAGATTGAAACTTTCAAGACGCGCGATAATATTTTTAATGAAATCTTGTCTACATTTGATGGAAAGCCGGTTAGAATTTATCAAGTCGGAGCTATTGAAACATTCTCTGATAAGTTTCGAGTGTTCTCAGGTTGGAGCGACCTAGTATGGGCTAAATACATCAAGGAACATGGTGGAGAACTAAAGATCATTGATATTGACCTTGATCACCTCGCCCACTCTGCCTTTGCCGCCCAGAGCCTTGGTTATCAGGTTCAGCTATGTTATGGAGACGGCGCAGAGGAGATTCTCTCGCAAGACTATGATATCTACTACTTAGATGGATCAAATGACCCACAGGAAACTCTGGACCAATATGAAAAGATCAAAGATAAAGATGCTGTTGTAATCATTGACGACTATGACATCAAAGGGACTCTAATCAATGAGGACGAAATCGAGAATATCGTTAAACATGAATTATTTAACGGTGTGACTGTGATAGACCAGAGGAGAGCAAGATAAAAGGGCGATTCATGGATAGTATTGAAACTAAGTTTTGTAAGAAGTGTTCTAGGGATTTACCAAGGACTGAAGAGTATTACTATAGACCTTATGATCACTTCAATGAGAAATATAAGTGGGATGTCTACTGTAGAGAATGTAAGAAGAAGCTCTCTAAGAACTACGGCAAAAAACAATGTGCTAAGGGGCGAGAAAATAAGGAGCTGGCGAAACAAGGATTGCGAAAGTGTACTCAGTGTAAGCAGGTGAAGCCTAGAGATAAGAAAAACTTTAGGTGGGATTATGCTGGGTTTAATTATTATGGTAAATGCCATGAATGTGATACATACGCCATAGCTAACTCTGTAAGAAGGAGGGTTCGTAAGGCTCTTAAGGGTAATAAGCCAGATCTGAGAGTGGAGCAGCTTCTAGGGTGCAGTTTAGAAAAAGCTAAGGCGCATTTAGAGTCAACTTGGGTAGAGGGAATGTGTTGGACGAATCATGGACTATATGGGTGGCACATAGATCATATAAGACCATGCGCATCATTTAATCTAAAAAACGAACAGGAATTACTAGCGTGCTTCAACTATAAAAACCTTCAAGCGCTGTGGGCGAAAGATAATCTAAGTAAAAGTTCCAAATGGGAACCTGATGAAGCCTAGGGGCGGTCAGATAGAAGTGGGTAATACATTTAATATCACACACTCTACTTTTTGTGTACACCACCCCCGACTTTTTCATTCCGTACATGTATTGACGATTTGAACAAAATACACCCTCGGGGGCCTTGCCCCCCACTAGAGGGGAGAAAAAAGATTATATTATTCTGAGAATTTTGTTAAGTATCTATTGACAAGTGACGATATATAGTATATACTTAGTATATAACAATTAACGAAAGGTTATAATATGTTTGACAAAGTAATAGACACAGTCGGCAAGCTATCATTAACAGTTGTCGTTGGATATGCAATCTACTTTTATGCAACAGAATTAATTAGGATTATTTCCTAAAAATGTCTCAAGACCTATTGACAAATTGGTCGATATAGATTATAATGGGAAGCATAAGAGACAACGAAACGATAAAGGAAAACGAAATGAAATACGCAACAATGATTCTAGACGGCCAAGAAGTTAGAACACAATTCAGAGCTGAACACCTACAGCAGATTGATGGTCAATGGTTCTTTGTTACTAAGATGCGTCAAATAAAAGTTTGGAATATTTCTGAGAATTATTAAAGATTGCTATTGACTTTTGACGATACTTAGTATATACTACTAGTATAACAATTAAACAACGTTCTCGAAAGGAACACAACATG
>MDSV01103151.1_pt1 | contig 28789 bp, 58 predicted proteins | sample 810851 | NCBI WGS metagenome assembly MDSV01 (sample SAMN05326640, study PRJNA326480) | marine metagenome | isolation source: seawater | place: Atlantic Ocean: North East | collected 2012 | reverse complement strand
TAAAATAAATGGTGCATTATTTGACCACCATCATTTATGTTTTTATCGTCAAATTCTCCTCTGCTTGTTTTTCTATCATAAATAAACTTTATGTTAGACTTTGTAACAATTCTGTTTGCTTCCTCTAAAAAGGAATTACTTATGTTATAAGTTTTTATTATGCTGTCCTTTTCCACATGTATACTACAATGTATGGTTGTAAGTTGTTGTGTGCTGAACCACCACCAGTATTATCTGTTGTTATGTTATTTGTAAGAGTTCTTCCGTTACCACCTGTAATATCTAAATCGTTGCTATTAGGTGCAGGGCTTATTCCAGACTGTCTATTGTGATTGTGAGATGGCATTTCAGCGATACTCAATGTGTGTGTTTTAGCACCACCAGTTTCTTCTGCTGCATCGAATTCTGACTGTGTTGCATCTATACCAACTGGCACACGACCTGCACCAAATGCTACCCATGTTCCAAAACCAAGTAATGATGAGGGGTTGTTAGCATTAGTTGCATTGATGTAAATAGAGCCGACAGGGTACACATCTGACATAGTAACTAAACCAGTAGCTCCTGATAATGTACCTGTAATAGTTAAATTTCTAATTCCCGTAATGTCTTTACTTGCATCTACAGTCAATGCTTTTGATGCTTCTACTGTCCCAAGCGTAGCTACGTCTACATAATTAAGTTCTGAAGTAGTTGCAGTAACTCCATCAAGTAAATTTAATTCTGTATGAGTTGATGTAACTGCCCCTGTTATATTAGGCAGCGAATTTTTAATTGTTGATTTAATAAGTCTTATATGGTCATCGCCTTGAGCAACAGAATCTGTTGAACCCGGATTCGATGTATTAAGACTATCTATATATGTTCCTGTTTCTAATCCCATTATGTCCTCTTTAAAAATAAATGTTCTATAAACCATGCAGGAGGGTCTATTTCCCACCATTTGTGTCCATGTCTGTAATCGTTTGATATTGTGTGATGATAATTATGCCAACCCTCACCCCAACTAATTAGAGATGTAAGTGGGCTATTAACAGCAGTACAATCTTTGTTGGGTTTAACCACAATATAACCAAACTGTTTCATATGTGGTATAACACCAAATGCTCCTGCTGCTTGATATACACATGCAGCAGGAAAACTAAAAGCAAATATACCTAACACTGGGTCTATAGAATATAAGACACCAATGTAAATAAATAATAATTTCCAATAATGTTTCGTAATAAACATATAATCTTTATCCTTAAGTATATCATTAACCATAGACTTAGGTACTTTTATGGGGTCATATAATGTAAGCCACGCTCTTATATAACCTATTCTTTCAGGAGATTCGTTGTCCTGTTTACTGCCACTATACATGTGATGATATCTGTGCATTGCTGTCCATGATAATGGACTACCAAATGCAGGTATAATTGTTAAATACTTTAAAATCTTTTCTTTTACAGGAGTTGTTGTAAAACTTCTGTGTGCCATAAATCTGTGTATAGCTATGTTTGTGCCAAATATATTTACAAATGCCCAAGCAATTAAACCATAAACAATATAATCAAAATAATAAATACAACCAAATATAGCTACTATATGATTTATTAATGCTAATAATTGTATTCCTTTTGCATGGTTCATACCCACCTCAATTTAGTAATTATCCAAACCCAAGGGTCAAACTTACAATGTTTCAGTTTAGGTTCTATGTGATGTTGTTTGTGATATGATTCTGAAAACGCTACAGGGTACATATAAGGTACATCTTTTACTTTACCTAAATGACACATAATTCCAGTAACTAACATTACCCAAAATGTAGTCATAGCTACTGCTGTTGCCCAAGTTAAAAACCATTCAAATGGTAAGACTAAGAAAAGAATAGCATTGAACACGTAAACCAACATTGTTTCATATTTAGTTAAATATAATTGCCATTTATTTCTTAGTCTATCTGTAACAAGTTTAATATTAAATTCTTGTTCATGTGTTCTAAATATAATATTAAACCAGTTTTTGTACTTAGGACTATGAGGGTCTTTGTTAGTATCAAAATGTTTATGATGATTTCTATGCCATGCTGCATAAGATACTGGTGTTCCAATTAATGCAGTCATAGATACTACACTCATTATGTTTTGAAACCATACTGGTGGATTCCATAAATTGTGTGTAGCCCACCTATGAATAAATAAACTCATAGTAAATTCTAATAAGAAATAAAATAGTATGTATGTATATAAAAGTTGTAGCCAAGATAATACTAAAAAAGAATATAATGCTAGTAAAAAATAAACTCCATACAATAATGTAAGTGCCACATTAATATTCCCATAACATTCTTTTCATAACAGGTGCAGCTTCTGTTATGTATTCATCTTGCGTTTCATCTATTAAATCTACTGTAGAAAGAGTGCCTAAACAAATACCATCAGTTGTTGCTTGTGTAAAATAAGTGTCTATTGCACTATTTTTTATACATTCTAATGCAAACCTAGTGCCACCTATTGATTGAATCCAATCTTTATTTGCTTGATGAAACTCGCTAGTGTATGTCCATGCTTTACTATTATTTATTTTACCTACTAAAACATTTTGCCATATATAAACATTGTTTGCATACAATCCTTGCACCCACATACAAACCACACCATCTTTAGCTACTTCAATATTTTTCATATTATGGTAATTTTGATTACACATTAATTTTACTAATGTGTTTTTCTTTTCTTCAGCAGTATCTGAATCTTGAAAAACAACAGTTCCACCCTCTAAAGCTGAAAGACTATCTTCATATAAAGAATCAAATGTAGAACCTGTAGTAAATGTTTTTTCTGTAAATGTATATGCCATTGTTTTATCTTATGCAGTTATTGTAAAAGTTCCAGTACCACTACTTGGGAAAGGAGTTCCACTAGTTGTGTTTTTAGTAAATAGTTGATTGTCGCTTGTAGAAAATGAAGTTCTATTATGTGTAACTCCATTTATAGTAATAGATGTCCAAGCAGTTGATGATGCACTAATCTCAAATTGTATATTTGAAGTTACACCATTACCTGTTCTGCTGTAAATTGCTTCAACATTTGCTGCACCTGCATTTACACTAGCAAGTGAACCTATAGGTACAGTATTATTTTGACCTAAGCTATTAGCCGGTCCTGTGTCATTAGTCGTTCCAACAGTTCTTCCTGAGCTACTTATGAATCCATTATTATCTCTTAATGCTTTTACGAATTGTTGTCCAAAAGTTATAGTAGTTGAAAGAGAAAGACCTGATGATGTGCCATAAAAATCTGCTGCTAGTTGTATTTCACCACTACTTGGTGCATTACCATCACCATAGTATTCAGATAAACTATGAGGTGCAGAGCCGCCAAACTCGGCAGCTATCTCACTTAATTTTATTTGACCACTACTTTGTAAAGCCATTCTTTAACTCCTTAATTTCCTCTTTGAGTTCTTTAATACAGTTAATTAATAAACCATGAATTGCATCATACTGGACTGTTTTATATTTTTTATTATCAAGTAATTTAAACTTTTTTTCATGGACTGCTTCAGGTAAAACTTTTTCTAAATCTTGTGCAATAACACCTGCTGATTTTTCTCCATCATATCTTTTAAATGTAACACCTTTCACTTCATCTATTTTATCTAGTGCATTAGGTATCATTTCAATATCTGTTTTTAATGCAACATCAGATGGAACAGTAGTAGAATATGCTATAACATCTCCATCTACATGTAAGTCACCATCAGATTCTATTAAAACTTTTCTTGAATCATTTACATAAAACCCCATATCGTTAGCAGCATGACCATATTCTATTAGACCAGCAGATAAACTACTTGCATCTCCAAACAAAATTTTACCAACAGATGAAGTTCCTGATTTAATTAAAAATTCAGTGTTTCCACTATTGTTTATTTCAAACTGTTTAAGTGGAGTAGCTTGTCCTATACCTACTCTATTGTTTGTAGAATCTACTTTCAATGTGTCTGTATCAACAATAAAATCACCCGTTACTGTGCTAGTAATAAAGTTAGAATCATTAGTAAACATACTAATGTTTCCTGATTTGTTGGTTAATGTTTGAGAGCCAGTTGTTGTTACAACTGTGTTGTCAATCGCAAACGTAACTGCATTGCCTGACCCACTTGTATCTATACCTGTACCACCAGTAAAGGTCAATGCTTCAGAGTCTAAGTCAATAGCCAACGCACCACCTGAATCTGCTTCAAAGTCTAAATCTTGTGCTGTTACCTGTGCATCGACATAAGTCTTGATTGCTTTCGCTGATGCTAGTGTGTCGTCACTTCCTGATACACTTGATATATCTGTATCGAGTACACCTGACGCTAAATCTGCTACCTCAACATTAGATAACGCATTACCTGTTCCATTGGCATCAAACGTCTTGTTAGTAAAAGTCGTTGTGCTACTAGCAGAAACAGTAATATCAGATGTAAGAGCAATAGTCCCAGTACCACCCTGAACTGTGTGAGTGTTTAATGTTCCGAGATTTGTAATATTATTAGTTTGACAATCTAAGTTACCACCAAGTTGTGGTGTAACATCACCTACTATATCTGTAAGACCTGCTGTGATACTCGACCATGAACTACCTGTATAATATTTTAATGCATTGTCTGTTGTGTTATATGCTAAATCTCCCTCATCTAAGCTTGATGTTGGGTCAGAAGAACCAATCCTATATCTGTTTGCAAAATTGTTCACATCAGTAACATTACTTGCAACAGTTGTTACATTCGCTGCAACACCTGCAACTGTAGTAACATTCGATGCAATACCTGCTACTGTTGCTACATTTGACGCAACTCCTGCTACAGAAGCAATATTGGCTACAACTCCTGAAGCTCCCAAAGTTGCCATATTTGTTACGTTGGCACTTGTAGCTAGTGTATTCAAATCAGTTACAATGTCAGCAGTTGCTAACGTGTTTAAATCAGCAACAATGTCTGAGGTCGCTAACGTATTTAAGTCAGACGCAAAATCAGATGTAATTAACGAAGCTACTCCTGCAACAGATGTAACATTCGATGATATACCTGCAACTGTATTGACATTACTGTTGTTTGTAGCAACAGTTGTTACGTTAGATGCTATCCCTGCTACAGTTGTAACATTGCTAGATATTCCTGCAACGGTTGTAACATTAGCACTATTGTCTCCAACAGTTTTTACATTATCTATATTATTAGCAACTGTTTTTATTTCTGATGCTGTAGCTGCTGAATCAGTCCCTGCTACTACTTGCCATGTTGTACTCATTAATATGCTCCGTAATCAATTCGTGTAGTTAATGCTACACCTGAATGTCTATCTCTTGCATTAGATTCTATAATATCTCTTTTTGCTCTATCATAAAAACTTGCCCATGTTTCAATTCGTTTGTCATTTTGTAAATAAGGTTCTGCTTCTACTAATGCACCATATAAATAAACATCAGGATGATTAGCTAATATTTCATTAGATTGGTTAGCGTCAGATAAAGGTTGTGCATATTTATGATATAACAATTCTATTTGATAAACACTATCAGGTGTTGGTTTTATTTGTAAATCATTTCCTATAATGCTATATGCTTTTGGTTTTCCTTTGTTACTTCCTGCATGTACCCTGTCCATTTGTTCAGGTGTTAAATATTCTAATGATGTTTTTGGATTTGTATTAAGTTGTATGTTTCTTAATGCAATATAATTATTAGGCAAATTATAATATTCTTGGTCAGCTACCGTGTTAGAAGTAACTCTTGTTTCTAAAGACCTTATTTTAAAATCTCTTCTATGTCTGATTTCAGTCAATCCTATAAAGTCAGGTATTTGATTAGTTAAATCTGTTCTATCTAACCAATCTGCTACTGCTGATTTAAGTGATGTGTAACTTGATATTGCCATTATATTCGCCTGTTAGTTGTCTTTAAGTACCTGTAGTCAGGACTGTTTAATAATTTTCTTACTGCCTGTGCGTGGTCTTTTTTATATACATCAACCCCAAATAATTTTTTCCATTCATAAACTACAGTCATTGGTATACGAGCAGATAATCTAAACTCATCTCTTATACTATGGTCTTCGTTCTGTAATTTTTTATTTTGGTCTATAAGGGGTTGTATATTTTCAATGTGTTCTATAGCGAACTCACCACTAGGTTCGTGATAATGAAATATTTGTCCGTTACCTAGTTTTCTTCTCATTCACTTAACTCATCTATATATATGTTAGCAGTCCCCGAAGCTATGATAGCAGCAACTTTCATGCCACCGTCAATTTTAAATATCTCAGGGTCATATGCACCTAATATAGTTGTACTAGCTGAAGCTGTTGGAGCTGCTCCAAAAGCAATATGTACAGCGTTTGTATCAGATATTATTCTAACATACTCTGTGTTTGCATTAGTTGCTGCTGTCACTTGTGAGCCAGTATTTACACTTCTTACGATAGTGTTTGTTACTCTCATCTTTGACATATTTATCTCCTAATTATAAATGTTACTAACAATTTTTTAGTTCCAGTAGAACCACCATCAGTAATCATTTCAATTGTGCCATCTTCTTGCACTGTATTTAATGCAGTAGGTACTGATGAATCTACATCACCTGCTGCTGAACCTGAGTGTGCAACTGTTATGCCACCACCTGTTACAGCAGTACCACCTAGTTCAAAACTAATAGCAGCATTGCCACCACTTATAGCTCCTTGAAGTGCAGTAATAATTTTAACAATTCTACCACCGTCAGGTACTGGTACAAATGTGCTTGAAGCAGTAGATACATCTTCTATCTCTGCTGTTACAAAATAATCGTTTAATGTTCTCATTAAATTTCTCCTTGTATTAATAACCCTCGTTCCGAAGTGATACATTCTTCAAGGTCATTATTAATATGTATCTAGGTGGGGACAGGAAAATGAAGAAAACCTGCCCCCGTACAACGGGTTGTTGTATTTTTTATGAAGTTGTCAAGTCAGCAATAGTCGCTGAAGACGCTTCGTTTTTAGCAACAAGTGTCCACTCAGAAAGCAATAAGCGTTTCTCAGCATCACCAGTTTTTGCTAGTTCTTGTGTTTGGAAAGGTCTTAAGTAACCAACGCCAAACATTTCTGTATCAACTACTAACGCACTTCTACCTGAAGAACGTAGGAATCTATCAGCTACTACTCTAACTTCACCGAAGTCAGAAACATAAACATCAATAGTAGCAACTAAGCTTCTATCTTCTGCCATGTCCATACGAGTAGAGTTACCAGTAAATCCTGATACTTTCTGTTTATTGAATGAACCAACAATCAATAGGTCAGGGTCACCACCGTTATCAAAGCAAGACTTAAGCTCACCTTTTAAGATAGATTCTGTAAGAACCCTTTGTGTACCATCTGTGACAGCACCACTAGAGTTAGAACCACCTGCACCATAGCTGTTGTTTGTTTCTGTCCATGATTCAAAACCTCTGGATTTACGAGCAGAAGCTCCATTTCCAGAACCTGCTGAAGCAGCAGTTTTACCTGTTAGGTCTAGTTCCATATCACGTTTAAGTTCTTTACCTGCTTTAGCTATTTGATAAGCAAGTTCAGAGTTACGACCTGCGTTGTCTACTGCTTCTTGTGTTCCTGAAACCATCACAGGTTTGTAAGAAATCTGTGTATTGTTGTGAACACGAGTAGTAGCAGATAATGCAGCACTTGGAGAGTCATCTCCCTCTATTTGAGCATTTGATGCAGCAGAAGCTAAGCTATCTGTTTGCCATTCATGCTTAACAGCACTAGCAGAACCAGTACCGATACTAGACATAAATGGTGTATCTGTTGGAGAAATGTCATAGATTACATTTTGTAAGTCTTCACGATTTCCAACGGCATCAAACGTTTCAAATGTGTTTGATAATTGTGCCATTATTTCACCTTTGTGTTATAAGTTAATTAAAAAACTATCCAAACATGGATTCAATGTACTTCGCAGCATCATTAACTTTCCCTGATTTTTTAGCTTTTGATTTTAATTGCTTAACACGTTCAGATTTGACCTCACCTTTAGAAGCAGAAGTTCCCGGTTTCTGTACTTTAGGTACAACCTTTGTTTTCTTTTGAGATATTTTAGCATCTAAAAGATTCTTATACTTCATAGCATCGTGAAGCACTTGGATGCTTCTTGCATCAATTAACATACCAATTTCCTGTTCAGAAAATCCTTGAGCTTTAGCATAATTTTTTATGTCAAGCTTAAGTTTTGCACCCTTTTCAGGATGATTCCATTCAGGTAACTTGTTATTTAATATTTCAAGTTGTTCTTCTCTTTGCTTTATTAACTGTCCTTGCATTTCTTTTTGCTGTGCTTCTTGAGCTTTCGCTTTTTCATTTGCAATTTTTGTTTTGTTTTCTTGCAAATCACGCAAAGCATCTTTACGTTGCATATAAGTTAATGGGTCTTCTTCCTTGAGTTTTTCCAAATCTTGTGACTTTAGATGAGCTATCTCATAGTCATTAGATTCTTCTAATTGCTCAAGTGCCTGAGTGTATCGCTGTCTTTCTTGTTGAGTCGCAGTAAGCTCATCGTCTATTTGTTTGCGTTGCTCTGACAATACTCGAGTTTTTTGCATGTAATCAGAAGTTCTGCTGTAACCTTGTAATAGTTCGTCTTGGGTTACCTCCACTTCCTTGCCGTTTACTTTAACGGTGAAAGTGTTTGGTTCTTCAACTTCCTCTACTGGTTCATCAGACATATCTTCAGCAGTTAATTCATTTGAATTTTCTACTTCGGGTTCAACTGATTCGGCAACATCCATTGCCTGTTCAGAAACCACATCCTCGGTTTCTGTTTCTACTTCAGTTTCAAGAGTTTGCTCTTTTGGAGTCTCCATCAAACCAAGTAGTGCTTCTTGTGCTGACGCAACGTCAGTCACTGGAATTCCTTTGTGTTTACTTTCTTTATTATCCATTACTTTCTTCCTCTATTTGTTTTAGTATTTTTGGTACGACTATAGATAAAACTCTTTCTTTATCTAAATTAGCTGCATCACAACAAAAGTCTAAATCTCTATTAGGTTCTAAAAAAAATGTCCTTGCTGTACTAATATTCATAGACATTATTCTTCTTCTATTAAATTGTTCAGGACTAAGTTTTCTTAATTTACCATTAGTCCATTTATATCTAATAGGTCCTAACCTAACGTAGGCATAGTCTTTTTTGTTTTCTAAAGCATCGTCCCATGTTTGTTTTAGAACTGATGCCCAAAGTTTATTTAATCTATTTTCAGGTATTCTTTCCTTAATCAAGATTTATTTTCCTCCTCCAGTATTCTTCCGTTATCTAACGTTTGTACTAAAGTATTTTTAACTTCGAGTATCGCTCTTTGCTTATGGTAAAGTGCTTCTCTTATTTCTGTATCTTTAATATCTGTAGATATCCATTGTTGATATCCACCATTAAGAACAGTATTAAATGCAGCTACCATCTGAGGATTCTCAAGTAATAGCTTTGCTTGTTTTCCTGCTTCAATAGCAGCTTCTTTTTTATCTTCCATTATTTTTTCCTGTAATGCTATCCACAGCACAGGTCTAGGTACTCAAACCATTTCGAGTCTATCTGTATATGTGGGTCTAGTTAATTACTGTTGGAGTTTTTTTTGTAAAGATTCCTGTGTTAATTCCATAGGTATCTTCTTTGTTCCTTTGAGAAATTTTCTTATAAGTTCGGGACTATATCCTATCTTACGATAAAATTCCTCAACAGAAATTCTGTTTTTTAACATGAAAGTTTGTAATTCTTCTTTTTTCAAATCTGTTTTAATTTATCTATGGTTGGGTTTTTTTGTTTAAATTGTTTTGCTAAATCTACATGAGCTAGTTTAGAAGCTTGTCCATTACTATAACCCATAGAAATGTAATGGTCGTACCTAGACTCGTAATATTTACTACGCTTTTGCCCCTCTTCTTTTTTTGAATGTTGAGACATACGTTGGCTTTCCTCCTACTCCTTGTGTCTTACTTCTTTTTCTACTTACAGCAGATGATTTTTCAGAAGCTGACATAGCTTTTGCTTTAGCTAATGGTACACACTTAGGATATTTTCTTTTACTTCCTTTAGACCTACCACAGGGTTGATACTTGCCATTCTTTTTAGGAGAACCAATATCTACCCATTTTTCATCTACCCACTTCTTAAGCCCTTTTTTTGCCATTACGTTTTCCTTTGGCAGATGCTTTTGGTTTTATTCTACCTGAACAAACACCTGATGCGTACATATTTGCATATGCACTTGGATAAACTTTAAACTTTCTTTTAGCAGCAGCTTTTCCTTTTGCACATAGTTTAGCCATTATTTACCTACTTTGCTCATTGCAATCTTGTGTGATTGTGTAAATGTTTTACCTTGGTTCATTAGTTTACGCATCATTGTCATATGTTTAGATGTATGATGTACCTTGTGTTTATTTAATAAATCTTTTTGTTTTTTTGTTATAGCCATTAGTAGCTAGGTTTTTTTTTATTTTTTTTATTTTTGTGATTCTTTGGGCATTTCATATTTATCTCCTATAGTAAATCAAAAACTTTATCAGCTTTGTCACTTAGTAAAGCTAAAACTATTATAGCACCATACACAACGTACTTGAATCTAAAGACTTCTACCTTTACATCACGCATATCTTTTTCAATATGATACAGGTGATTGTTTTTTATAATCTGTATATCTTTTTTAATTATTTCTATTTCAAGATTTAATTCGTTCAGGTCTTTCATTAGTCACCTATTTTTACTGGACGTTGTTGTGTAGCTTCAAGTGCAATTTCCATTTCGCCTTGTTCTAATTTTTGTTGTTTTAATCTTAGTTCTTCTTGTTTAATTAGGAAGTTTACTTTAGCTTCTCGTTTCTTTAATTCTAGTTCTTGTTGTTTAAGCTTAGTATCCAATTCTAATTCAGCAGTTTGTAATTGTAATTGTTTTAATTCTATTTGTGCCTTTTGTATTTTAACTTGTTCTTCAACTGTAGGTTGAGGAGGTTGTTTAGGTGGCATCATTTCAGGATTAGATATAAAGTTATCTGTGTTCTTATATCCTGACTGTGCTATAAATTCACTAATAGCATTGTATAAATTTTTATTAGTAACTAATGTTCCTAATGCTCCACCTTGTACTAATGTTCCTAACAATGTCATTATGCTAGACATTGTTTGCATTTTAGATTGTTGGCTACCACTACCAACACCTACATTAATTGTACAATTTAATTTTTCTTTCCATCTTGATACATCAATAGGTATAAACTTATTGTTTAAATAAAACATTTTTTTTCTATCTTCATACTTTTGTACCAAAGAATATATATTTCTAAATAAATCTTTTATCCCTGTTTCTGCAAACATACGAGCTATCAATTCAATTCTTTGCATAGAAGATTCTGTAGCTGCTGATATCGCACCACTTGTTACATGTGATGTCAATACATCAGGATTTAATCCTTGAGTCATTTTAGATACACCACTTCTTTCTTCTCTAATACCATCTAGGTATTGAACCATTTGAAAAGCATAAGGTTGTATCTGTGGTGTTGGTAAAGGTTGTACTGCGTTTGGACTTCTCATCCTTACAATACCACCCGGTCTTGATGTTAATAAATCATCTAGTTCAACTTGCCCTGCAAGTACAGCGTATCTAGCATTGTTAGTTAAGTACATGTTATCTAACAAGTTACGCATAATAGTAGACTTAATAAGTTGAATATCTTTAACTGTATCGGCTATAGACATTCCATAAAACTTATGAGGAATAGGTAGTGGACAAATTGTAGAGAATGGTATCATCTCTATTTCTTCATTATCAAGTATATACTGTCCACTCTTAGTAATCTTTCTTAGTTCAGCTACACCGTCACCATCATAGTCTACACGCATGTAACATTCATCAATCCAAACTTTTTTAGTTGCACCACTTCCCTCTGATGGAGGAACTGAATCATCATCATAACCAAATCTTGCTAATCTTTCTGTATTTAGTTCTGCTTCTGACTGTGCATATCCGGGTAAGTCATTAACTATCTTAGGGTCATACCCTTGTTTAATTAAATCACTTACAGATTTCTTAACTCTATGACAAACAAAGTCTGCATCTTCTAAGTTTACTGCTCTTCTTGATACTAAAAATTCTTCAGGTGGTACAGATACTACTCTTACTTGTCCATATCCTTTGTAGCATTTAGCTTTAACATCATGTGTTTCTACCTTTGGTGCTACTAAATTACCAAAATCATCTACTACTTCTTTAGATTCTACCGTTGCTGTGTGTTCTATAACTTCAAAATCATCATTAGCTAGTATAGATTGGTACTCAATGTCAGTTAAATTGGTATAAGTTTCTGTATGAACGTCCTCTTTTTCTTCCCAATAATGCTTGATAACTCCAGTCTTAGATATAAGTGCATCTTTAAAAGCATCATATAAGACCTTAAAGCCGTTGTTTTGGCGATTAAAAACATAATTGACATAGTCGGTTGCCTGTTGTGCCATCTCCTCATCTTCAGGTCCTTGAGGTTCAAATTCAGCTATGTTGTTATGTGTAGTAAATATACGCATAAGACTTGGCATAATGTATTCAACTGTATCTCTTACATCAGTTGTTACAATTTCTGAACGTCCATCTATTTCGTTACCAAATGGCTCACCTAAATAATACTTCATTGACTCTTCTCTTTGGTCAGAAAGTTCTGAGTTTGCGTATCCTGTAGCTTGTTGAATCTCTGCACTCAGTTGTGCAGCTAACTCATCATCACTTATCTTTCTTGGTTTTTTTGCCATTAGATTCCTTTAATTTTTTTATTTCTTCTTGTAACTCAGCTACTTGAATTTCCAAGTCTCTTAACTTGTAAGCCATTTGTGTAGGTGATGCTACTAGATTTTCCACTAGATAGAGTATCCTTTTTTTCTTGAAGTTTTGATACCATGTTTCTTATGAGTTTTTTTCATTCTGTTATAATACTCTTGCATAGCTTTTGTTTTAGATTTAGGTGTATTTGATTTTTTAGCAGCAGAACCACCTTGTGATTTTAATGCTTTAACTGCTTTTGTTTTAGCAGACTTGTTTGCAGAGTCCATTAGTTTTTTATATGCACTTGCACCTGCTACGTTTTTAAGTTCTGCTCTTTGTTTTTTAGCAGCACCCTTTGGGTTGGTCATTAAATTCTTTAACCATTCTGACATTGTTATCTCCTATACTACTGCGACATCAGGTCCTAGTCTGCCTTTACTATTCCACTTAGATGTTTCAGTTGTTGAATATCTTAGACTCATAACAGCATAACGTGTTGCTGACATTAAGTCATCCTTAAGTTTTACGACCTTACCATCTTTACGATGATACAGTCGGTACTCTTCAAACCATTCATAACAAGTATTAAATACTTTAAACTTGCCTTGTTCCATACGTGTAAGCATTTCCATTAGTCCTGCTTCTACACTGTTACCACCTTTCTTCTCACCTAATGCAGGTGGGTTCTCAAAATGAAATGGCAACATGTTTACATTAGCCGTTCTATATTGTTCAGCTAAAGTTATACCACTACCTTTATCGTGTTGGTATCCATCATGTGGAAACGCAACAGGGATGTAATGACTACCCTCACGTTCATTGATATGACTCGCATGATAGCTAGGTATTTGTTTACTCATACTGTATACATCATAGATGTAAACGATATCTTCATCTCTGTCCCATGCTACCCATACAACTGCTGTTGGATGGTCGTAGCCAAAATCAAGACCTGCGATACGGGGGTAATGAGATGGTATGCTAAAGGGTTCACAGGTCAAGGTATCTTCTAATATAGGGAATATTAATCCACTACCAATGGTAGGTATCCCTTTACTTCTCATCTCCCTCTCATGTGGAGGAAGTGCTTGAAGTATTTGTTCTTTCATATCATCGGTCAAATGCTCTGCATCATTCCAACTTGCCGTTATCAATGCTTGTCCGGGCTTTAAATCCGATGTAAAACTTTGTACTACCTCAGTAACACCTGACTCAGGAGTAAAGGTCATATAGACCATACCACGTCTGTCTAGTGTTCTAGTTACACACTGGGAGTATATATCTTGTGGTGGTTCTTCATCTAACCATATGAGGTCAATTGACTCCCCCATAAATTTTTCAGAACCCATTTCATAAGCTTTAAAGGCAACTCTCGACCACCCACCTGATTTGTGTTTAACAAGGACTGACGAATGTGCGTTAGGCACACCGGGTTTCCTTGTCGTTTCGCCAATGAGATGTTTAGGGATGCTTCCTTTCCCCTTATCTCTTGGGTTGTCGGGTTGCCCAAATAATTCTCTTTGGCAGATATCTCGTGTCGTTTCATTAGACGCACCACATACCCAAGCCCTAATCGGCTCATTATATCTTTTACCTACCCACCACTCAGGATACTCTCCTGTCAAATGTATCGCCATTTCCATAGCACCGACAAAAGATTTACCTACCCTGTTTGCCGCCATCAACAATCGTTGGTTAGCATCAGTACCAGTTTCGTGGAAGTTTAGTTGGAATCTGTAGGGCTTGTAATAGTTTAATCTATTCTCTTCTTGCCGTTTAGTAAGGGTGGATATTATCTCATCAATTCTTTCTTGTTCTGTAGACATAGCTATCCAAGACAGAATATACCACAGTTTAGTTGAGTGCGTCAAAGTAATATTAGTAGCAAATGTTCTACTAATACATTCTTCCATGGGAATATGAGATAGAGATATATATATACACGCAGGGCTAGGGGGGTCGATAGGGTTTAGAATGATTCTAAGTCGCATATGAGAATGATTCTTAGAACTATTCTAAAATATTTCTAGCCGTGTGAGTGAATCGGGGAAGACGTCTTTTCTCTACTTATATTCTAATATTCTTATATAGTTATTAAATAAATTACTAAAATTATAATATTAATATATTACTTTATACTATAGGAATCTTTAACGGTTGGGTTGGGCGAAATCTAAAATTATAATGGTTCTAATTCTCATTTAATAATCGGTATCATTTAGAATGTTAAAAGGTTCGTATAATATTGAGAATCGCTCTCATTTGGTGTCTTCCTGTATTGCCTGTAATCGTCTTTATATTAGTTTTATATAGTAGAATATAGTAATTATTATTGTCTTATTATGGGCTATTTAAGACGGTTTAACGGGCAATTTAGTATATTAGTAATTTCTTATGTTCTACCTAGTATATTATTGTCTGAATGTCAAGAAATTTAATTATGTTTTTTTTTAGTTTTTTTTCATGTTCTCCTTGCATTCTTTGTAGAACCTGATAATCTTCTAAGCATAGAGGTTAATTGAGAAGTTAAATATCTCAAGGATAAAAGACCAACTACTGAAAACGAGTAAGTAGCAACTGGTAGCGACAACGCACCGACCTCTTGGAAAACGGTGGCTTAGGTTGGGTGGTTGAGTGATGTAAGAGAACAACACCACATGCTTAGAGAGGAACACGCAAAGACTTTAAAAAGTCCGACATCTCGGGGCAAGATTCGGAAACATGTGGCAATAGTTAGCCAAGGATGAAAACACAACCCAGTTTGGAAAGGAGACGGAACAAGGTGGGAGAGTAATCTTTGGGGAGAAGTAGCCACATATTACGGCACGGTTAAACAGACCGAGAAGAATATATAATTGCTTATGTTGTGCTTGAAATACGGTACAACATAGGCAATAATTAACGATAACAATGGAGAAAAAAATGATTGAATCTTACACCGAAGATTTGAGTAAGTTTGGATATAGAGAAAAAGCAATAGCAAATGATTTAATCCAAGCACTTAACAACAAGAAAACCCCTGATGATTTCGATTTATCAGGAGTGAAAGTAGCTTTCAACATGATGAGTGGCTATGTATTTTTAACTAATGACGAGTACCAAGTATGCATGATAGATGATGAGAATAATTTATATTCTTTTTATACTTTAATGTATGAGGGATTGGAGGGAGATTTTGATGAATTGCTTGAGCAATATGAAGATATGCACCCTGAAGACCAAGAACAATTTAGAGACATAGCAAAAAACATAGGTAGAGAAGAAGAGATAAAATGCAATATATAACAATAATATCCATATGGTTTATGATATGGATTCTAATAATATTTTAACGACAACAACGAGGAAAAAAATGAGCAAGAAAACATTTCAAGTAATAACAGACACAGCATATTCAACATTACATCACATAACTGCACACACACAGGAAGAAGCAGAAAAAATAGCAACGGAGTTGGCGTATTCTAATCATCACGGGGAAGCTATAGGAGTAGAAATAGCAGACACTTGGGAAGATGACACGCTAGACATAGACGGATGTGACAACGTAGATTAGAAAGATTTGCATAACATAATCAAATCTGTATAATGTTATACAACACGGTGGCTAGGCATATTGTCTAGCTACCAACTAACAACAACAGGAGATAAATAAAATGAGTGAAAGAAAACTACAGAACATAATAGAAATGGTAAATAGAAACTGTGACAGACTACGTGTTAACTATGATGAACACACAGACTATTCACAAATAAAGTCTTTTGTTTTATTAGACATTATTAATAAATTAGAAAGTGTTAGAAGTGATTTAGCTGATTTGAAAACACCATTAACGAGACTTGAAATTTTTGATGAGCGTTTCAAAAAATAATAATTAACAACAACAGGAGAATAAAATGAAACAACAAGAAATAAAAAAAGTAATATCAAAGATTCCAAAGGATAAATACTTTGATATCTTTTCAGACGCATGGACAATATTTAGTCCTGATGCGTTTACAAAGCTAGGATTTCCTAAAGATTATATCACTAGATTTGAGAAGAAGTTTAAATCAAACGGAACATCTAAAGGAAATATATATGTAGACGGAAAAGTTGTAGACCATGTGTCAGGTGTCATGTCCATGACAGTAGCATATGATATAGCTAAGAAGTTGAAGTTGCAGGACGCTATAGATAGTTCAGATAGGAAGAATGGTAGGGGATTTGCATTAGATTCTTTGTCATATCCAATATGGGACAAAGTGCAAAACAATTAACAACAACAGGAGATAAATAAATGAGTAGAAGTAAAAAAGATATAGCCACTAGTAGAATTAACAGTTTTATAGGTGAGTCTCTTTTAGATATGAGTGACATGGATATATTACTTACCCCTGAGATAGCTAAAATATTTGCTAAATCTCAAGTGACAAGCAACTTCCATGTAGGTAGTATCAGTCAAGGCAATGCTGAGTCTGATTTGTTTGACATAATTAAAAACAAAAAAGAAATAGTAATGAGCCGTGTAGGTGTGACTAAATATGATGTTAATTTAGACAAGTCAGATTGTCAGATAGACACCATTGAATCATGTCTAAAGAGTCTTAAAGATGAGTTAATTTATGACAACGGGCTTATTGTAAATAAAAATTATAAGCGTGAGGTTATGCTGACTTATGTAGCTAGACACCTGTTTTACATGGTAAAAGAGGGCGTGTGTGACACCATTAATACCACTGGTTGCAATGGTTACATCATGGCATTTCAAAAAGTTAGTGAAGTCTTTAATCAGTTTAATTATAGAACAATGAGAAACATGACAAATGAAATGGGAGTAAGTTATGGTGGAAATATGCCAAGCTTAGACTCAATTCTTTTATCTAATAAACGTGGGTATGACCGTGAGGAAGCTCAAAAAAGCGTAGAAGCTTTTATTTATGACTTCCACAGTTTAGTAGGTTGGGTAAGTTCTTTTGCGTTTACTGATACGATGAGCGTTGAGTTCAACTTAATAGCATCTGACTTTAGTGACACTGATGTAGAAACTGACTTCGATTATCTACTGGGTAGTCGTAACCATTTGAACTGGGTTTATAAACCTCAGTACAAGCGTTTCAATATAGGTGACTACTTAAACTTAACTAACTACAGATAATAAAAGGAGATAAATAAAATGAAAGTATTAAGAATAGATAATCAAGATGTTTTAAATGGAGCAGTTTTTAAAAACCTTGAAGATTTACGGGAACAACTATGTGATTTCCATTCAATAGATTGGCAGGGAGATGATGATATTTTTTCACTCTCATTGCATGAGATTATGTCTCATGGAGACTGGGATTATATGATGATAACCGATAAAGATGCTGATGAATATGAAGATAAAAGATACTAGGAGATAAACAAATGAAGACAGAAGATATATTACTTGAGCTAAGTAAAGGTAGTAATCGTAGACCTAGAGTCATAGATGATAAAACATTTAATGAGAACTGGGATAGGATATACGGCAAGAAAAAAAAGGAGGAAAAGAAAAATGAGAAAAAGAAATTACCATAAGGTATCTAAGATATCTGTAAAGAAAAAGAAAAGAAATAAACATCTTGTTCATAAGAGAATAAGAAATGAAAGACTTAAGAAGAACGCTATCACCGGCATGAAAGCAAATTCTTATGCAAGAAACTACGGTTAGTAAGGAGATAATAAATGAAGATAATAACAAGAACAGTTGAGCTAATTGATTACTGGATACCTGATGAGGACTTGCCCAGTAGTATAGTCCATAAAAAATGGAGCAGGAAAAAGATAGCTGAGTATTTTAGAGAGCATATGCAACACTCAACAATACATGAGCATGTTTATATAGATAAAGGTGTGTTTCAGATTGATAAAGACGAGGTTTATGAAATAGATATGCATAACAGATGGAGAAGCAAATGAAATGGTATCAACAATACAGTAACCAATACAGAGATAGTAAAGTAAGACGTGCATGTGGCTCTAACTTTTTGGAGGGCATGGGTTTTTATATTACATTAAAACAAATGATAGCTGATAACTATGAGGGTGGTAAACCTGAAGTTGAGTTTGAGTTTGCGTACTTAAAAAGTATTTTAGCTATAAAAAGTATACGAACTTTGGACAAACATCTAAGAAGTTTGAGAGCATTTGGTTTAATAAAGTATGAAAAGTCAGAGGAAACTGTGACAATACTTATGCCTGAGATTGAGGAAACACAAGACAATTATACTAAGAAGACTACGAACAATGTACGTACTACATTACATAACAATACAAAACATAACAATACAATAATAGATATAGAGGAGGTAAGGTAATGAAAGAATATATTTGGCACAATCATTGTGAGATGACTGAAGAAGTAACAGTTTATGCAGAGAGTTTTGAAAAGGCACAAGAAATGTATCTTGAGGGAGAGGGAGAAACTTATATGCTTGAGTCTACTTCAAAGTGGGACGAGTGCATACAAAACGCAGATGATTTTGAAGATGATGAGGAGGAAGAAGATAATGACTATAGATGAACTAAGTTTATCTGTCGCTTGTTTGCTAGATGAACCAAGTGAAGTTACACGAGAGGACTTAGAATACTTACAAAACCTAATAACAATTATAGAAAGAGAGGTAAAAAGAAATGAGTGTAGATAATGAAAGAATAATAGAAGAAAGATATGAAAGTTCAGTCGATGATATAACAAAGATGACTGTCGATGAGTTCTGTACTTTATGTGAGGACGAGGGTGTCAATGATGTAGTACCTAACATTGACATGGTCATAGATGAAATAGCAACGAGGTGGGCTAACGGGAGTAGAGGATGATTGAAACATTAATGATATTGTTTGCTTTATTTTCTATTGCAATAGCTGTATGGTTTTGTAAGGAGTAGGAAATGAAAAAAGATTTTAAGCCATTCTATAAAACACTATACTTTCCACGGGACTGGCATAGACCTGACGTAGATACTATGATAGCAGTGCGTGAGATGTACGAGACCGGCAGTGTAGATAGTTTGCTAGTCAAGGCATACCCTGATGGTGTTGATGATGGTCGTGGGCTACATAGAAAGTATATAAAATATAAGGAGGTGTAATGCTTGAAGACAAAGATATAAAGAATCTATTTACAATGATGACTACTCTGTTCGGTCATAAGTTTAAGAGTGGATATGGTACAGGTATGCAAGGTAATAACTTATCTGTTACCGGTAAGGTGTGGAAGCGTACACTCAATGGTGTGCCACATATCAGACAGGTCATAGATAGTTTGTTCCTGCCGGACAGTGCTATGTTTCAAACAAAGGAATGGTGTCCTGATTTGAGAGAGGTCATGCAAATGTGCCTTGACATATCGAAGAACATAGAGCAGAATATAAAGAGTAAAACATTGAAGATAGAAACTGATGACCACAACGTAAGATTCTCACAATTTTATGTTGCGAATCATAAGGGTGATACCGATAGTAATTATCAGTATCATGTAGATAATATAAAAAAATACGGGAGAAATAAATGATAGACAAAATGAATGGTGAGATATCCGGATACAAAACAATAAAGGATTTATGCAAAAGTTTGAAAAAGATATCACACGGAAAGGAACTTGACAATGTCATTGGGTTTTGTGACAGGATGATTGAACAGTTACAAGAAACTGTAGACGGTGCAATCGACCACATGCACAGTTCAGTGCAAAAAAGACTAGGTAAAACTGACGAGGATATATCAGATGAAACTATTAATTGAAGCTAAGAATAAAAGTCAAATGGTATTGGCTCACTTAAAACACTATGGAAGTATAACAACTTGGGAAGCTATCACTCAGTACAAAGCTACAAGATTGTCAGCTATTATCTTTAACCTTAGAGGTAAAGGATATAACATTGAGAGTCTTGACAAAGAGGGCGATGGTTGTAGATTCGTTGAGTATGTATTACATGAGAAAAGGGAGGACGCAGTATGATTGATAAGCTAGTTAATTTCTTTAATGAACTACCTGATTATGGTCAGGTATTTATTATAGTGTCAGCTATTGTATTGTTTTGGGAAGTTATTATTTAGTGGCTAAACCACCTAATAAAAAAACTAAACAAGCATATCAAAGAGCAGTTGAGTTCGGGTGTGTGGTTTGTAAGAAACATTATGGACTACGCACCGAGCCAACGATACATCACTTAACAGGTGGTGGTATGGGATTAAAGAGTAAGAAGTTTATACCATTGTGTCATGAGCATCATCAAGGTAATCAAGGTGTACATCATAACACTAAAGTATTTGAAGAAAAGTTTGGTACGCAAGAAGAATTATTAGATTGGTACTTGCAAAACATAAACGAGTAGAATATAATACTCAATAACAAATGGAGAAAAAAATGAACGACATATTACATAGATATTTAGATAGCAAAAGTGTATGGGATACTCTATCTAAAATAGATTGCAATGAACACAAACAAAAGGTTGGTAAGTTTGATTATCTATCTTGGTCATGGGCATGGGCTACCTTGATGGAGCATTATCCTCAAGCTACTTATGAATTTCACGAGCCAAGAATTCAAGCTGACGGTACAGCTATGGTTTATTGTACAGTAAAAATTGAAGAGCAAAGTAGATTCATGTGGCTACCTGTTATGGATTATAAAAACAAAGCAGTAGTTAGTCCTGATGCTAGACAGATAAACGACAGCATGATGAGATGTCTTGTTAAATGTTTAGCAATGTATGGTCTTGGTCATTATATATATGCCGGTGAAGATATACCATCAGCAGATAAAGATAAAGAATCAGCTAAAGAATCTAAGAAAGAACCTAATGAAAATCAAGTACCTAAACAACATAAAAAGAATGAAGTTAAGGATACAGTAGCAGGAGATATAGAGAAACTTAAAGCTAGTCTTGGGAATGTAAAAGGAGAAGACGGAGTAGAAAAGCTTGGACAAACTATATAACTTGAGAGCCAGTCAGATAGCAAGGGTCATAGGGAATGACGATTATTGTTCAAGGCAGAATCACTTTGCTATTCTGATTGGTGAGAAAGATGATAGACCGGTCAATGAAATTTACACCTCGCATGGACATGAATGTGAAAGATATGGTGTAGCTCATGTCATGATAGCTACCCAGTTTGTTGTTGTAAACTGTGGCTCTGATTTATTAGGGTCACAGGAAACAATGTCATATGATTATATGTCTGATGACAATACAACAGTGCAGTTATCGTGTACACCTGACGGATTTATTATGGAAAAAAATGCAGTGGTTGAAATCAAATCACCGTATTATAAACAAGAAGATTTTGATAAGTATGTTAAAAGATATTTACCACAAGTATACTTTCAGCAGTACCTAACTAGGAAACTAAAGAAAGATAACAATGCTGACGGTACTTACTTTTGTATATATCAAAAGGGTAACACTAAGTTATATTATATACCTTACAACGAGGACTATATTAATAACTACATGTTACCAAAGATAGATGAGTTTGCTAGGTATCTATTGAAAGGTAGTCTTGATAAAGATTTCTTAACAAGAAGAAAGAGTAAGCAATCATTTATATATAACGGGGAGGTTCAATACAATGAGTGCGTTTAAGTTACCAAGTGTTGAGTTAGAACAACTGGTAGATTATGTAGAGAAACTAGGCATAGCTAAAGCTGAAGCTGAGAAAGAACTACATAAGCTAACTGAAAATAAAAAAGTATCCATGGCAGTAGCATTACTTAATTGCTCTGATGTTAAAGGAACACAGGCACATAAGGAAGCTATAGCTATGACAGATGAGAGTGTTGTTATGTACATAGATAAGATTGCAGATGCTAAAGAATTAGTGGGTAATCTTACCAGTAAGATATCAGCACAAGAACATAGACTAAGATTGTTTCAAACTCTAAGTGCAAATGAAAGAAGAGAGAAAGGATTTTACCAACGATTAGGAGATTAACATGGCACAGTACGTAAACCTTGCAATTAAAAATGCAGATACAGGAGAAAGAATATACATTAAACTATTCACAAACGATAAAGAGTTTGGTGATATCAATGAGGTATTGTTTAAGAAAGTAAAGATGATAGTAGATACTGAGGGTAGAAATGCCCAATCATTTATGGGTAATAGTAAATATAAAAACTTGAATAAAGAAAGAAAGGACTTTACTATTAACACTAGAGATACATATGAGTTCTCGGGGTGGTTAAAAGAGGATGACTATGAAAGTAAAAAGAAACTTGATGAACTAAAAGAGGTGTTCAACGGTAACGATAAACCATTCTAAACGGAGGAGATATGGAAAAGAGAGAGGACAAAAAGACATACTGGAATGTATGGTATTCTAATCCGGACAACAGGGAGAAGAAGAAACAATACGCAAAGGATAGATATTATAAGTTAAGAGATAATATCTTAGAGAATAAACGCAGTAGATTGTCTAACGAAACGGAAGACCAAAGACAAAATAGACTACAAAAAATGAGGGACTATTATTATGCAAGTAAAGATAGACCAAGTGAAGATTAAAATAGATAAAGGAATCCCAGTAGAATATACTGGGAGACCAAAGAAATATAAAAAGTATTTATCAGCTATAGACATGATGAAAGATGGAGATTCTTTTGAAGTAAATGACATGAGAACATGGGATGCTATTAGAAGATATCAATATACAGATGACTTTCAATTAGCAAATGGAGATGCTAAGATAGTAACCAAAAGATATACCGGTAACAAGTATAGGATATGGAAGATTATTGAAAGCTGAGATGTTATCTCTTTTATGTGCTAAGTCTATGGGACTACAGGTAGGTTCAGGTAGTCACGACTCAGTAACATCAGATGACATATCACATTTCTTAGGTACTAAAGGATTAACGTCAGAAGAATATGATTTTCTTATAGCCAAGTATACAGATAACGAATACTCTAGGGCTATGTTATTCGATGATATCTTTGTAGACTGTGCTGATATATTTATTAAACATAATATAGATGCACTAAAGAATTCAGACAGATTATTAATTAGAAGTTTTATCAACCTTGCTCTATCTGAAACCATGGATACTACCTGCCCGTTCTGTCGTGGGGTGGGTAGTGTTTCAGTTGGGAATACTATTCAGAAGTGTAGCCACTGTGACGGTACTGGTCAGTTTATATTTGATGATGATAACCGGCATCAGATTATGGGATACACAAAAGAGGGATACATGGAATTTAGAGAACCATACATAAAGATACTCAATATGATTAAAGATATAGAGAATAGTGCGTTGAGTAAGATTGGAGATGAATAGACTTAAATGGTTTAGTTCAATTGTTCTTACGATTGGAATAGTTTTGACTTCATATAATATATATCCCATTAATTTATATGTACAGTCGGTTGGGGTACTCGGTTGGTTAGTCACGGGTATCCTAACTAAAGATAATCCATTGATATTTATTAATGCAATAGGATTTGTTGTCTTAGTGTCCGGTATCGTATACTCTTGGCAGGATATAGGGGGCTAGGATGGACGTTATGGAGTGTAAATATACTACCCTATACCAATGCTACCCACTAATGAGTAACTCTTTTCTCGTCCTTTGTAGATAGGTTATCTGAGCTTTCAGGTTTTTCCTCTACTGTTGCATCCTTAATACCCATTAACTTGGGTGCTAATGCAGGAATCTTAGCAACAAGTCCTTGTAATTCTTCAATCAACTCAGCATCTGTCTTATGTTTGTTGTCTTCCATATTGATATTAATATTTTGTGATGAGTAGTTACCCAGTTCTAATATTAATTTAGCACAGTTTAATCTTACTGAGTCTTGGTCTGAGTGTAATAGGTCTTCAAGTACATTGATTGCTTTACCTGATACACCGGTAATCTTTTCTTCGTTAATCTTTCTGATTTCTTTCTCGTATTTCTTTTTGAGAACGTATCCCATTTGAGATGGGTTCTTATTATACCCTGCTTTTTGTGCTGATTTAGTTGCGTTAGCTAATGTCTCTCCACTTGTAAAATATTCTACAAATAATTTTTCTTTCTTCTCGTCTGCTACTCTCATTCTTCTACCCTCTTTAGTAACCATTGTTTAAGTTTTTCTAGTTGATTATCCGGCACTGGTACATCTATCCTAAATTTAATCCAAGACTTATCCAATACTAAACTACCATCTATATCTGTTCCCTCTTTATCTCCTGATATGTGAGATACAATAGTAATTGTTTTATCATTCTCTTCTACTATTAAACCTAAAGATATGCAATCTGCTAGTTCAGGTTTTAATTCTTTAATGTCTGTCCACCCTTGTGTAGGTGTAACAGCGTCTTCCCAATTTAAAAATGTTAGAGTTGGTATCATTATTTATTCCTTAAAAAGTTTAGATACTCAGCACCCTCTTCTACTTCCCAAAATATTTTAATAAAGTCAGGGTGGTCTTCAGTTAGATTAGTATTAAATACAGCAACAGCACAAGCTGACATCATCTTACATGGTAGGTTTAATTGCTTTGCAAAGTTATCATACTTCTTGTAAGAACCAACTTGTACGCAGTGCATAGTTTTGTCAGAATTCGCATCTTTAATAGGACTATATCCTGATACATGTGTATGACCTGCTATAAGTAAATGGTCTCTTGCATTGAACAATGCGTGTTTAACAATACCGTGAGCTGTATTATACATTGAGTGTCCTCTGAAGTTATGAGAACAGTTCACTTTGATTTCGTGTTTAGGTAATTTAATTTTAAGTCTTGCACTATGATTGGAGTATACAGTCTTTAAAGGTTTGCACATCCAATTGATTGGGTCACCCTCCATAGCCCACATATCATGGTTACCTGCAACAATAAATATATAAGGTGTTGCATTAACTAACCATTCAACTAACTGCCATTGCTGTTCTCCGTTAGTAGTTTGGTCTGCCCATAATCCGGCTAACTTACCACGTCTAGCCCAGTTATTAGACAAGTCACCAACAGAACAAGCATACATACCATCTGTTTCATTAACTATATCTATATGTTTTCTTAATGATAACCAGTCACACCCATCATCATCAACGTGGGGGTCTCCTTGTATATATAATCCTATAGGTTTCTTGTCATCAATTTTTATATTGACAAACTTCTCTGACTTTTCTCTTGCTTCTTTTCTTTTGAAGACTTCTGTTCTTGCATTGATTAGTTCTTCAGTAGACCAATCGAGATTCTCTGCTTCTTCTAGTTCGTAATTCTTTATAATCTTAGGACTTACTGTTTTTTTATTACAAGTCCTACACTTCCATCTCTTCCTTTGTTTATGAGTGCCACACGTTCCTGCTTTAATTAAGTGTGTTGAATCACAATGAGGACATTGTAGTGCATTACCATCCTCATCCCTTTGTATGATACCTACTCTGCTGTAGTTACCACCATTGTTATTTATTTGGTATGTCATTTATTCTCTTCCTCGTTAATTAAATAATCTAAGTACCAACGAGCTTTCTTTAAATCAGACACAGGAGTACCTTTATATGGAAATCTAGTAACATACTTTATAATGTTACCACGCACATAGTCCATATCCCATGACCGTATATACCTAGTAGTTTCAATCCCCTTTGTGTAATGAGGAGGATTACTAATAAGGTCTTCTTTCTTCTTGCTCATCAATCTTATCCATAACTTCGTCCCAACTTATTGGTAGACAATTAAAGAATACTATACCACCATACTTGTAGTCAAGTCTATTCTTTATGTTGTTCTTAATACTGAACCTAATGTTAGGGTCAATAGCACGGATTGCTTTGATGATTTGCATTTCCCTTTTTGTGTAAGGGATATTTGCACTCATAGTTATCTCCTATCAGTTTAAGCATATAGCCATCCAGTGATGTAATATGACATAACCAATATTAGTATAAACTCTAAGACAGATATCTCCGGTCTTAGATATTTGGTTCTTATCTTACCTAATAAGAACTTCATTATCTTTATCATCTCATTAATGGATTACTATTTCTAGCTTTTAAATCCTCTACTTGTGATTTGAGTATAGATAATTCTTTTTCTAATGGGGTAATATCAGGTACTGATTTAGATTCTAGCACCTCAACCCTCTGTATTAACTGTCCTTGAAATACGAATAGACTACCAAGACTGATAGCTATTCCTAGTATCCCTGCAATTACCTTGATGTCCATAGTCTGTCCTCGTATGTTTGGTTTGGATAAATGTTTCTGATATCTACATAGGTATTGTTTGTATATGTACCTATATCTATATCAACTATATTTGGTTGTATAAATATATCTGTGTTTACTTGTGAGTAACTTGATATCTTGTTGTGTTTCTGCATAACCTTAGCTACTATCATTTGTGTAGCTTTGAGCTGACCATCTATTGTCTTAATTTTATCAGCTACCTTAATAGATATTTCTTCTATTGTTAGTTCGGTTTCAATACTCCCACTCTCGTTATCGACTTCGGTTTCTTCTGCGATAACATCTCCGTTACTTTCATTAACTTCTGTATCTCTTTCTGTTTCTTCGATAGTTTCTGTTTCATTAATCTCCTCCACAAGTTCTTCTTCGATAGGTGCTTCTACTATTTCTTCAAACACTTCTTCAATAGCCGGTTCTTCTATAACCTCTTCTATTATCTCAGGTTCTATCATAGCAGGAGCTAAGACAATAGTCTCCTCAATAAATTCTTCTTCTATAAAAACAGGTTCTTCTATGATTTCAACCATAGGTTCTTCAAAAATAATCTCTTCAATAACAGGTTCTTCGTAAACAAATTCTTCTATATATATTTCTTCTACGACTTCAGCAACAGCAGATATATGTTGTGTTTGTTCTAATGATAAAACAACAGGGTCATATTCCATAGTAACTGATATGTTATCTACGTTTGGTCCACCAAGTCTTCCTGTTGATGCGTCTTCGCCTTTAATAAATATGTTGCCATAGTAACTACCAGTACCTGTATATGTTATAGAGTCAGTAAAATCTACACCATTAATACCTGTTACATCTGTTCTTGTTTGTGTTGTGGTAGATAATACCTGACTATTATTGTCAAGTATTGTTAGGTCGATTCTAAAACTATCTGCATCTCCACAATTAGGACACCAAGAACCTACGCCACCCTCACCGTTTTGAACTTCTACTGAAGAATTTAAGGTGATTCCGTTGTCTAGCATCTGAGTTGTAATATCATCTGATGTTAAATCAAATGTTTGTTCTATAGACCCACTGTTTCCAAACTCAAAATCATGTCCACCCGGACAGCAATCACCTATAACTTGTGCATCACCTGATGTAGTCCAACCTGTAGTGCCGTTGTCAAACGTACCGTTAGTAATTAGATTTGCTGAAGTGTCTGCGTTTGCCACTAGAGGTAGCATTAACAGTATCAAAAACTTTTTCATTACCTAGTTCTTCCCATCTTTGTTTAGCTTGTTCACCGATTAATCCATCTATAGGACATGGTGTTCCTGCATCCATCATTGCTTTCCATATATCTTTGTCTTGACACATTAATGATATCGCTGCAACTTTCATTCCTAATCCGTTTAATAGTTTGGCTCTTTGTCTTTGTTCGCATTTTAAATCATGGTGATATGTTCCAAGACTTGTGCTGAAACCAATAACGGTCATGCCAATAGATAGTGGAATGACACATGACTGTTGGCTATACACAGACATAGCAGGTGCTGTTGCACTATTAACGGCAGTCTCTTGGTTAGTGCTATTGCTTGTTGAATTAGTTGTAGTATTAGTTTGACCACCTGTATAATTGTTTGTGGTTTCTTGTGAGTACCCACCGGATATAGCTGTGTTACTTCCTGAATTATTTGTTTGACTGTTAGTTGTAGCACCATTAGAAGTTACATCTGATATAGCATCTTCTATTGCATAACCTAAAATAAAAATGCTTAATATAATTATAGCTAAATATAATCTTACCATTTTTTACAACTCCAATATCTAGCTGTTAGTTTAGATTTAGCAGTATC